>OBEQ011142677.1_pt1 | contig 39581 bp, 41 predicted proteins | sample 1670901 | NCBI WGS metagenome assembly OBEQ01 (sample SAMEA104232315, study PRJEB22302) | groundwater metagenome | biome: forest; feature: aquifer; material: groundwater | place: USA | collected 2011-08-07 | depth 5.4 m | reverse complement strand
GAGACGACGTGGGAGGCGGCCGCCGTCGCGCGGGCGGCCGCCGGGTGGGGCACCGAGTTCCGGTCGGTGCGAGTCGAGGCCGGGGGGGGCGCACCCGGCCCCCGCGGGGGACCAGACCCGGCGGGGCCACGCCGCCGGGGGGGAGCCAGTACAGTCCGTACGGCGGGAAAGACAGCAGCAACGCCACCGCAGCGGCGGCCGCGCCGAGTGGGCCGAGCAGGGATCGCAGAAACCGGTTCACCCGCGACGGCGCCCGTACCGGCGCAGCATGCTGCTCCGTCGTGGCCTGCGCTGGCGTGCCGTGCACCGTCGCCGTCACCCGAGCCGCTCCTGTGACTACTGGGCCATCGAGTCTGACCGGGTCGCCGTGGAACGGGTCGCCGTGGAAAAGGAATCGGGGCGCGGCCACCGGCCGCGCCCCGCGCTCCCAGGCCCTTCCCGGCCGGTGTGGCAGCGGTGTCGCGGCGCGGCCTTCGTTCCGACCAGAGGGGGGCTGGCTGCCCACGCCTGATCGTTGTCTACTGGCCGTACCTAACCCCCTGCCCGTTCACCGGACAGCGACGTGGTTCGCATCGCCTCCCGAAGTAGGACTGGAAAACGGTACGCGACGGACCCCCTGCGCTGTCAACCGCTCGTTAGTGTCGATCTCTTTCTTGCGGCGTGTCGCGCGGGTTGCGGTGGCACGCGCACGGTATTGGCACCCCAGCGTGCTCACCCAACTACACACCGGTGGCGGGAAGCCGATGGCCGGGAAGCTGGTGGCGGGAACCGTGGCGATCGGGTTCGGTCGCGCCGACCCTCAGGGTGTTGCGTCGAAGATCGTGGCGCCGCGCAGCACGGTACTGAGGCAGCGCGGCAGCGGCGGTACCGGCTCGTCCGACTCGGTGCTCAGCAGCGCCGGCAGTGACACCGCCGCGCCGGCCGGGCCCGACGGTACGTCCCAGACCGCGAAGGTGGCCGGCGCCTGCGGCACCAGAATCCCCTCGTCGGACCGGACCGCGCGCCAGCCGCCGCGGGTGTGCGCCGCGAACGCCGCCTTGAGACTGATCCGGTACGCCGGGTTGTGGTGGCACATCGCCGCGAGCACGCTGCCCCACGGATCGATCGGGGTGACCGGTGAGTCGGAGCCGAAGGCGAGCGCCACTCCGACCCCGGCCAGCGCACCGAACGGGTTGGCGGCCAGCGCCCGCTGTACCCCCAGCCGCTGGGCGTACATCCCGTGCTCGCCGCCCCACAGCCGGTCGAATGCGGGCTGCATGCTGGCCGTGATGTCGTACTCGACCAGTCCCCGGATCAGTTCCCGGTCGACGAGTTCCCCATGCTCGATGCGGTGCCGGCCGGCCCGCAGCCGCTCCACCCCGACCACGGCCGCGGCAGCGGCGAAGCCGCTCAGGACGGTGCCGATCGCGGCGTCGCCGATGGCGTGGAAGCCGCCCTGCATCCCGTGGCGCACGCAGGCGACAAGGTGTCCGGCCACCTGTTCGACGGTCAGGTACCCGTACCCGTGCTGCGGCGTGTCCCCAGGTGTGTCCACATAGGAGTTGCGCAGGTGTGCGGTGTGCGCGCCGAGTGCCCCGTCGACGTACAGGTCACCGCCGGCGCCCACCGCGCCCAGCTCGCGTGCCCGGGTGACCGCGCCCAACTCGCCCCAGTACCCGTAGACCTCCGGTAGCCCGCCCTCGGCGGCCAGGGCCAGCAGTGCGGTGAAGTCCGCCTCGTCCGAGGTGCCCGGGCCGCCGCACTCGTGCACCGCCGCGACCCCCGCCGACGCGGCGTGGCGCAGCGCGGCCCGCTGGGCGTTGCGGCGCTGCGCTGCGCCGATCGACTGCAGGGCAACCGCGCGCACCTGGTGGTGGGCGTCGCGGCGTAGCCAGCCCGCGGCGTCGTACCCGCCCGCACCGATTGCGGCCGGCGCAGCCGCCAGCAACGACGACGAGACCACAGCGGAGTGCATGCTCGCCTGAGCCAGGTACACCCGTCGCCCGCCCGCCGCCCGGTCCAGCTCGGCGGCGTCCGGCGGGGACCGTTCCGGCCAGCCCGACTCGTCCCAGCCCTGCCCGAGCAGTACCGCGTCGGCCGGCTGCCCGACCGCGTATGCGGCGACCGCGGCGAGCACCTCGGCGGGCGACCGGGCGTCGGACAGGTCGAGGCCGCCCAGCACGATCCCGGTGTCCGTGCAGTGCACGTGCGCGTCGACGAAGGCCGGGGTCACCAGCGCGCCGGCCAGGTCGACGACGCGGTCGACCCCGGTGGCCGGCGGAGCGTCGGCGTCGGTACCCAGCCAGCGGATGCCCCCGTCGGAGACGAGCAAAGCGGTGGCCCGCGGATCGGCCGGGCTGTAGATCCGGCCGTTGCGGTACAGGATCGACTCCGACGCCATGGCCTCATCCTGCCGTGGGCCGGTGCCCGGGTCGCCGACCATCAGTTGACCGGGGGCGGGCGGCCCTCGTACGGCGTGGAGAGCACCACGGTCGTGCGGGTGATGACGTTGGCGGCGGTACGGATCTCCTGCAACAACCGCTCCAGGCCGGCTGGACTGGGCACCCGGACCAGCAGCAGGTAGAAGTCCTCCCCCGCCACCGAGTAGCACGCCTCGATCTCGGGCAGACCGGCCAGCCGCTCCGGCGCGTCGTCCGGCTGGGACGGATCGATCGGGCGGATCGCCACGAAGGCCGTCAGCGGCAGGCCCAGCGCCTCGTAGTCCACCCGGGCGACGTACCCCCGCAGCACCCCGCGCTGCTCCAGCCGGCGTACCCGCTGGTGCACCGCGGAGACCGACAGCCCCACCCGATCGGCGAGATCGGTGTAGGACAGCCGACCATCCTGGGACAGCGCGGCGACGATCGCCCGATCGGTGGACTCCACGCGGCGACACGTTACCCGCACGCCAGCTCCCGGGCGATGACTACTCGCTGGATCCGGTTGGTGCCCTCGACGAGCTCCGGGCGCTTGCTGTCGCCATCCTGCGACAGCGCGGGGACAACCGTGGCGCATGCCGTACCTACCGTCGACGAGGCAGGTCCAGACCCGACCGGATCGATTCCAGACCCGGGCGGTCGACGGAAGGAGCGGGCATGGGTGTACGGCACACAGCACCGGCCCCGCTGCGGCGATTCGCCGCCCGGCTCCGCGAACTGCATGGCGACTGCGGCAGCCCGTCGCTGCGCGAGCTCGCCGCGTCGCTGGGGCGGGCCGGCACCCCGTTCTCCCGGTCGACCATCAACGACAAGCTGGGCAGCGTCTCCAAGCCGTCGTGGGAGTTCGTCGAGGCGTTCGTGCGGGCCTGTGCACGCCACCGAGGGGTGCCGGAGAGCCGGGTCGACCTCGACGGTTGGCACCGTTGGTACCGGCAACTGCTGCTGGAGTTGGCGGCGCTGCGCACCGGGCAGCGCCGGGCTGCCGCAGCGGGTACCGAGATCGCCCAGTTGGACCCGACCGCCGTGGCGCATCCGGCGCCGGTGCCGATACCGCGCGAGCTGCCCTCCGACGTCCCCGGCTTCCTGGGTCGTACCGACGAGCTCGCCGCGCTGGACCGGATGCTTGCCACCGCTGGCCGCCGCTCGTCGGCTGTGCCGATCGCGGTGCTGTCGGGTGCGGCCGAGGCGGGCAAGAGCGCGCTGAGCGTGCACTGGGCGCACCGGGTGTCGGCACAGTTTCCCGACGGTCAGCTGTACCTGGATCTGCACGGGTACGACGGCCGGCAGCCGGTACCGCCGGTACGGGCCTTGTCGGCTCTTCTGCGCTCGCTCGGGGTACCCGGCCCGGACGTCCCGGACGATGCGGAGGAGTGTGCGGCCCGCTTCCGTACCCTCGTCGCGGACCGGCGGATGCTGGTGGTGCTCGACAACGCATCGTCAGTGGATCAGGTTCGGCTGCTGGTCCCCGGTACCGCCCGCTGCTTCGTGCTGGTCACGAGCCGACGCAGCCTTGCCGAACTGGTGCTGCGGCACGGTGCAGAGCACATCACCCTCACCCCGTCGGCCCAGGCTGAGCCGGTGCAGGTTGGTACCCGGGCGGCCATGAAATCGTGATCCCTCCCAGCCGGGCCCTGGCACGCCACAACAGATCAGATCGCCAGTCCGGTGTGGTGTGCGCAGAAGGCCAGCACGTCGCTGATGAGATCGGCGGTACGGCCAACGGAGCGTTGTCCGTGGCCCACGTCGGGCTCGCGGCGCAGCAGAATGGGCCCCGCGCCGGAGGTCGCGTACTGCAGGGCGGCAGCCATCTTGCGGGCGTGCAGCGGGTCGACGCGGGTGTCGGCATCGGATACGGTCAGCAGCGTCGCCGGATAGTCCACGCCTTCGCGCACATGATGGTAGGGCGAGTAGGACAGCAGCCAGGCCAGCTCGCGTGGGTCCTCCGCCGAACCGTATTCGGAGACCCACATTCGCCCCATGCCGAATCGCTCGTACCGCACCATGTCGAGCAGTGGCGATCCACAGTGGACGGCCGCGTACAGTTCGGGGCGCTGCACCATGGCGCTCCCGACGACGAGTCCACCGTTGGAGCTTCCAGAGATGGCCAGTTGTGCCGGGGTGGTCCAGCCCTCGGCGACCAACGCCTGCGCCGCCGCATGGAGGTCCTCGACAGCCTTGTGCTTGTTTTCGCCCATCCCCGCGCGGTGCCAGTCCTCGCCTTTCTCGCCGCCGCCACGCAGGTTGGCGATGGCGTAGGTGCCGCCGGCCTCAACCCAGGTGAGGATCTCGGCCGAGAAGACCGGTGTCAGCGAGACGCCGAAGCCGCCGTACCCGTAGAGGATGGTGGGGCGCGGTCGCGGCGGTCCTGGCGGCGCGATGACGAACATCCGCACCTCGGTGCCGTCTTCGGATCGGTAACTGGTGTGCGTGGTTGCGGCCGGGACGTCGGGCCGGTCGCCCGGCACCTGCACCCACGGTGAGCTGCGCTGGGTGCGTGCGTCGTAGCACAGCACGGACCCGGGCGTGACGTGGTCCACATAGCGCAGCCACACCTCGGGGCCGCCTTCCGGCCGTACGGTCATCCCCCGAATGGAACCCAACCCAGGTAGCGGCACCGTCGCCAGCATCGCTCCGGACTCCAGGTCGTGCACGGTGAGCTCGGCGATCGCGTGGCGCGTGCGGCAGATCATCAGGAGGGGGCGTGGCAGGTGTGGGCCGTCGAGGATCGCGATGTCGCGCAGTGTCGCTTCGGTGTCCTCCGGGATGAGTTCGCGCCAGTACTCGTACTGCGGTGCGGCTGGGTCAGCCACAGCGAGCCGACCTCGTGGGGCGTCGCGGTCGGTGAAGATGTACAGGCGTCCGTCGCGTCCGAGCTGAACGTCGATGCGCGCATTCGTGCCCTCCTGTACCGCGCGGAACACCGGTTCCGCCGCAGGGCACGTCATCAGGTCCGCGATCCACATGTCGTTGCGCGGTTCAGCGCCCTTCTGAGCGGTCACCGTCAACCATCGCCCTTCGTCGCAGACAGCGACGGTGTAGTGCGCGGTCCTATCCAAACAACGTCCGAACACCTCGGCGTCCTCGTCGGAAGGTGTCCCGACCCGGTGCAGATAGACCCGTCGGTGGTACTGTCCCTCGCCGGGCGGGATCAGCTCGGGGGGCAACTGGCGGACGTAGTAGAAGCAGTTGCCTCCCGGCAACCAGGCGACCGGGGAGTACCGGCAGCGGTCGATCGGGCCGTCGACCAGCCGTCGGGTAGCGACATCCATGACCCACAGCGATGCCTCCTCGTCTCCGCCGCAGGAGAGCTGGAAGGCCACCAGCCGTCCTTCCTTGTCGACTTCCACCGCAGCAAGACTCGTCCTTCCTGACGGATCGAGCTCCATCGGATCGATCAGGACCCGCTCGCCGTGGCCCGAGTTCAGGCCCGCGACGCTGAAGACAGGGTGCTGCTGACCGGCATTGCGCCTCAGGAAGAAGTGACTCTGGCCGCGCCAGATCGGGCACGTGATGGAGCTGGTGTCGAGCATCGCCGAGACCATGGCCGCCAACCGGTCCCGTCCAGGCAGCTCGTCGCGGTACGCCCGGAAGCGCTCGTCCTGGTCGGCCGTCCAAGCGCGGCTATCGCCGGTGTCCGGATCCTCCAGCCACCGATATGGATCGGCGACACGGTGGCCGTGCAGCTCCTCGGTCAGCGGCAGTCGCCTGGTCGGCGGGTACCCAGCTCTGATCATGGATGTCCTCCTCCGAATGCGGCGGATGGTCTCGGCGGACGCGCACTCACGCCGCCTGCGCTTCGGCGGCCTGCGGTGCCGCGCCAGCATGAGACGTAACCTCCTGTGTGGAACCGCTGTGCGGGATTGCGTGCAGCCCCCGATCGACGGTGGCCACCAGGCCTGCGCAGGCCAACAACGCTGCGTAGATCAGGAACGTGCTGGCCGGGCGCAGGTGGGCCAGCAGCAGGCCGGCCGAGACCGGCCCGAGCGGGGCGACGCCCAGGGCGATGAAACCGGTGGCGCTCTGTACCCGCCCCTGCAGACGGTCGGGCGTCGACACGGTCAACGCCGTGACGATCGCGATGGTCCCCACCGGAGCCAGCAGGGCGACAAGGCCAATGAGGACAGCGCGGGATAGCGGGCCGGTGCTGACGGCCATCGCCGAGGTGGCCGCGGCGCAGGTCCAGACCAACGCGAGAAAGAGTGTGCGGGGCGTTGCCCGACGCGCCAGCGGGACGATCAGCGTTCCCACCAACGATCCAATCGCGGCGCAGGACACCACCAGGCCGGTCGACAGACTCGTTTCCCCGGCCTGCACCCCGCCCGCAATGACGACGAGAATCAGGGCCTCGAATACGGCGTTCAGGATCGCCGCCACAGGAAGACAGACCCGAACGAATCTCAGCCCGGCCAGGAAGCGAACCCCGGCCACCATGTCCACGACCGCCCACCACCTGCTGTCGACCGGCTCGGCACCTCCCCCGCCCAGCGGCGTCCGGAGTGCCAGCACTGTCAGCAACGACACCACGCACGAGGCGGCGTTGACGAGGAAGGGCAGGCTCGGTGAGAGCCCGAACAGCAGGCCTCCGACGATCGGGCCACACAGGTACACGACCTGGTTGCGGGTCTGGTTGCGGGCGATGGCCACCGCGATGTCGCGGTCAGGCACGACTCTGCGCAGCGAGGCTGCGGCCGCCGGGTGAAAGACGCTTCCGAGCAGGCCGCCGGCACCGAGCAGGACGAGTAGCAGCGGGAACGGCATCTGGTGACCGGTGATGACGGCAACGCCGAGCGCACCTGATACGCCAGCGCCGGCGAGGTCCCCGACCAGCATCAGCGCCCGCCGGCTGACCCGGTCGGCGAGGTAGCCGGCCGGGAGCATGGCGACCAGGAAGGACAGGCCAAACACGAACTCGACCAGACCTGCCTGGACCGTTGACGCGGTAGCACCGAGTACGTACAGCGGCAGTGCGATGGCGGTTATCTGGCTACCCATTTTCGATAACCCTTGGCCGACCCACATCAGCCGGAAGTCGCGGTTTCCGCGAAGGAGTGAGGTCGTGTCCATCGAATCGTCCCTGCTGTCGTTGTGTGGTCCCACCACGGATCTGGACCCGGACCCTGCGGGTTCCTGTTGTCACGGACCGCGTGCGGACAGCAGCGTCTGTGGACGCTCTGCCCCGCACGCGGTCCGATCCGTCGACTCCGTACAACGCACCGTGGCGACGCGAGGTGCCAGGGCCTGCCGGATTCAACACCGCCTCGATCTAGCTCGTCAGAGGCAGCAGATGAAGCTCATTCGACTCGAGAGCGGCTTGGGATGGGGAGGCTCCGCCAGCAGCGTGCTGTCCGTCTCCAGGCCCTGGAAAGCCAAAATCTGGTTCATGTCCGTTCACCTCCCCTCCTATGCGTCAAGGAAAATCCCCCGCGGGTCTGCCAGGGAGCCACCGCGCAAATTAGGCACAGTTGCCGATGGCGCTGGTGCTCGGGACGGTCGCCGGGAACGTCCCGAGCACCGCCGTTCCCCACAGCCGCGGGACGCACATGTCGGAACTAGTCCCGTACTCCTCCACGCCGGTCTCCTTCCTTAAGCGAGGCGCCACACCGGTCACCGGTGCTCGCCCGGTTGCACCCCGAACAGGGGCTCCGCCGCGGCTGTCGAGTGGAGGGCGGCGTGCACGGCCAGGAGGACACCGGCGGTACCCGTGCCCAGGTCCATGGAGAGCTTGGCCAGTCCGTCGCCGGGGAAGGCCAATCCGCCTCCGTACGGCACCGCGTGCCAGCCCAGCCTTCGTACCTGTGTATCCACTGCGCGCCGACCGATCCGGTCGTCCCCGTCCAGCGACGCGAGAGCAGCCAACAGCCCTGCGCGGCCGTTCAGGAAACCCGGGAAAACGACGTACTCGGCCGTGAGCGCGACTCTGATCGCCTCGGGCACGTGCGCGACGGAGTCGTCATCGCGGTGCGAAACGTAGCGGCGGGCAGCGAGGCCAATCCCGCAGCTGCCACCGTCCACATAGGTCAACCAGCGCTTGCCGTCAGTCACCTCCAAGCCTCCTGGCGATACGTCGCATCTGGCAAGGTCGCGGCCCAACGCCTCTCGTGCGCTGTCCAGGTATGACCGGTCCCCGGTCGCCTCGTACAGGGACAGAAAGAACATGACGGGTCCGGACCAGCCACGTAGCAGGCCCGCCCTCCCCGGCTGCGCGAGGCCCGCTCCCTCACGTCCATCGAGCGCGGCGGCCAACCTTTGCCCGCTACCCAGTGCGGCGTCCCACAAGCGCCGATCGTCGAGGCACCGCGCGAAATAGAGCTCTACCCAGCCGGTGCCGCTCAGACCGTTGAAGAGACCCACGGTCTTCGGTTGGGTGGTCGCGGTCATCGCCTGGTCGAGCACGTTCAGCGCTTCGTCGCGTAGACCGACCCGGTCCAGGACGTACGCCACGCCGTGCAGCCCGCTGTAGAACCCCGGACGCCGCCATCGCGCGCGGCGCAGCGCCGTGAGTAACCACGTGACGTACCTGTCATACGCGGAATCGCCGGTGACGCCGACGGCCCAGAGCGTGTACAGCACACCCGCCGCGCCGTAGGCGATGTTGAGTGCGCCGTCAGCGAACTGCGCCGGGTCTCCGGGGAACAGCCGGTCGTTGCGCCCCGCCGTGGCGCTACGGTGGATGGCGCGCACCATGCCTTGCATCACTGCGTCCCAGTCCGGCTCGGCGGCGCTGAACTCGGCGACGAGGTTGGCAGAGGCCGCGACTGTGTCCCGGCGTTGCGGCTGGCGAGCCGAGACGGCCGGCCCGGTGCCACCGTCGCGCTGAGCGTCGGGACCGCGAAGTCCGGTCAGCAGTCGTGCGACGATCCGATCGGGCAGCGGGAACAGCTCGGCCGCGGTCCGCACGAGTTGCTCGGCCTTGGCCGGATGAAGTGCCAGGACCGGTGTCATCGGCATGAATATCCACAGCAGGATGCAGTTCATGCCGTATTCGTCGATGGTGGTACCGCTGCGCGCCCACGATGCGACGAAACCCTGGGTCCCGATGGTGGGCCGGAAGTCCTCATCGAGAGTGAACGACTGTTCGAAGTCCACGAGAACGACGCCCCCGTCCGGACGCAGCAGGACATTCCGTGGGTTCAGGTCGGCGAACACGACGCCCCGGGCGTGCAGCGCCGACAACGCCTCGTCGATCTTCTCCGCGGTAGCGACCGCCCACGCGGTGTACGCGGCCAGATCCGCCGGGGACGGGGCCGGGTAAATGAAGGGGTACCGGCTGGCAACGCTGTTGTGCAGCGTGTCGCCTTCCACGTACTCCTCGACGAGGAACTGGTGTTCCCACGCGGTGAAGTGGTCGACAAGGGCGGGCACCACGGGGAGTCCGGCGAGGCGTTGCATGATGTTCCGCTCCCGCCACAGCCTCGCGACCGCATCGTCGCCGGCGCCGTCCAGTCCGGCATGGGGACGCGCCTCCCGCAGCACGACTACTCTGCCGGAGCTCGGGTCGGTCGCCTTGTAGATCCCCCCGGCGTTGGAGAAGTGCAGCGCCTCTTTGATCTCGTAGGGAAAGGCGCCCGGAGCATCCTCGGCGGCGGCGGCGATCTGGGCCGCCACGAAGCCCGGAACCGGCGCCCACGGGGGGATCTCGAACGTCGGACTGCGCAGGTCGGGGACGTAAGCGCCTTCCGGGGTCTGCAGGGCCAGCACCCACTCGTCGTCGTCGTCCAGGCAGTACACCTCCAGATACCCCCCGTAGCGCAGGTAGAGGGGCCCTTGTCGCCATCTCAGGTCACTGAGGACATAGGGACCGGGGCATTCACCCAGTGCGGCGCCAAGGCTGTCGAGAACCTCCTGGAGCTGGCGGTCGTCGGCTGGATAGACGGTGACGAGCTTGCCGCTGGATGCGCGACCCGCCTGTTTGCCGTTGCATATCATCGCGATAGCGGTGCTACGCAGGAACTTGAAGGCCAGGCCCGCGCGGACGCAGTAGTCCCAGACCACCCCGATGACGTCGTCGGCCGTGGTGAGTGCACTGGATACGTGAACCTTCCAGCCCTGGGCGGGCAGCTGCAGCCCGGCTGGTTGCAGCTGTACCCACCCGCCGCTCTCGGCCCGTTGCCAGCCGTCGGGAGCGTGCCAACACGCTGCGTCGAAGCGGCTGCCGGAGTCCGCGAGGTGTTCAAGCGAGTCCGAGAAGTAGCCGTTCGCCGCGTAGTATTCGTCTCCGAACATTAGACCCACCATTCGCTCCGACGGGCACCAGCTGCACGTGTACGTTTGGCTCTCACGATGTCGGGTCTTCCGGCCCGGCCAGTTGGTATCGTGTCCGTCGATATCGTTGTCCGGCGATATTCCCGGACGTTCTCTGGACGCTCGCAACCAGCTCGATGCCTCCGGTCGGCGACGCTCTACCCGGTGGCCAGACTCCGGGAGATGACCACGCGCTGGATCTGGTTGGTGCCCTCGACGATCTGCAGAACCTTCGCCTCGCGCATGTACCGCTCGACCGGGTGGTCGCTGACGAACCCGTACCCGCCGAGCACCTGGACCGCGTCGGTGGTGACCCGCATCGCGGTATCGGTGGCGAAGAGCTTGGCCTTGGCCGCCTCCACGCTGTGCGGGCGGCCGGCGTCGCGCAGCCGGGCCGCGGCCAGGGTCAGCGCCCGGGCCGCCGAGATCTGGGTGGCCGCGTCGGCCAGCAGGAACGCCAGCCCCTGGAACTGCACGATCGGCCGGCCGAACTGCTCACGCTGGCAGGCATACGCCACCGCGTAGTCCAGCGCAGCCTGGGCCAGCCCCACCGCGCTCGCGGCGATCCCCAGCCGCCCACCGTCGAGGGCCGTCATCGCGATCCGGAAACCCTGATCCTGCTCGCCCAGCAGCCGGTCGGCCGGGATCCGCGCACCGTCGAAGGCGACCTGCGCCACCGGGGAGGCGCGCAACCCCATCGTGCGCTCGCGGGCCTGCGGGGTGACGCCCGGTGTGGCCGCGTCGGCGAGTAGGCACGAGACGCCGCCCGGGCCTGGGCCGCCGGTACGGCAGAACACGTTGTAGAAGTCGGCGATGCCGGCATGGGTGATCCAGGCCTTGGTACCGGTGACCACGTAGTCGTCGCCATCGCGGACGGCCCGGGTGGTCATCGACGCCGCGTCGGAGCCGGCGCTGGGCTCGGAGAGGCAGTACGCGCCGAGTAGTTCCCCGCCCAGCATCGCCGCCAGCCAACGCTCCCGCTGCGCCTCGGTGCCGTACCCGGCGAGCGGGTAGCAGGCCAGCGTGTGCACCGACACCGCCTCGGCCACCGCCAGCCAGCGTCGGGCTAGCTCCTCGACGACCTGGACGTACACCTCGTACGGCTGTCCGCCGCCGCCGTACTGCACGGGATACGGCAGGCCCAGCAGTCCGGATCTGCCGAGGGTACGCAGCAATTCCCGCGGGAACTCCCCGCGCTCCTCGAAGTCGGCGGCCCGTGGGGCCAGCTCGGCGTCGGCCAGCTCGCGGGTCAGCTCCAGCAGCGCGTAGGCCTCCTCGGACGGCAGGATCCGGTCGACGTGAGAGTGCGGGTTTGCGGCCACGCCGTGAGCCTAACGGTCGTTCGGGCCTGGGCCGGCGCCTCAGGTGGGCGGGCAGGGCTTGATCTTCTTGGTGACATCGCCACCGGTGTCGAGCCAGACGTCGGCGATGAACCCGGTCATGCCGTTGACGGTGGTCAGATCCCACAGGTCGCTGGTGCCACGCCTGCCGCTGACGGTCTCGCCCCTGCGGTAGCAGCTCACCTCGCCGACCTCGCCGGTGTCGGCCCGGCCGACGAGGGCCGTCCTGGTGGAAGGCCCGGACCGGACGGCCACGTCCGGCACCGCCTTGACCGTGCTGGTGATGCCGTCGCCCTCGGGCCTGCCGCTATCGAGCTGGTTGGTCAGGTCCCAGCACATGAAGTCAGACGAACCGACCCACATGACCGTGTACCTCTCTCCGCCTCGCGTCCGGCTCACTGCATCGAAGCAGAACGTCGGCTGCGGACCGGCTGGCCCGCTGACGTAGCTGGCGTCAGAACCGGGGGGTGACAGCTGCTTGCGAAGGAAGCAGACGGACGTGTCCAATGCGGCCCCGAGGTCGCCACGGACGACGGCGACAACCCCGACGGACCACAGAGTGGCGTGGTTCTGGTAGATGGCGATCGCGAGTCGGTCAGTCTCGTAGCCACACTGGACTACGTCCGCGAGGGCGGCCACCCTCTTGACGAGTGTGTCCACGCCGCGGATGAAGTCATCCACACTGGACCTGTCACCGACCGGGATCAGACCGGTGGCCTGACTCACCAGATCGGCGAAGCCGAAGCACGGGTTCTGCTTCGTAGTGGTTTCGGCCGCGCCGAACGTAGGAAGTAGATCCCTGGTCAGGGGTCCGGCCTGGCGGCAGGCACCGCTGCTTCCACCAGCGCCGCCGCTTCCACCGGCGCCCGGCGGGTCCCCGGCGCGGCATCCCGCCGTCCCGAAGGCCACCAGCAGGACCACGGAGCCGGTCATGAGGCGGGTGAGTACTGATGCGGTGAACCTCGTCCGGCCCCCGCTCGGCAGGGTCGACGTCAAAGCCATCGATGCTCCTCGGCTCGTGCCTGGCTCCACTCAGGTACCTGTCCTCGTGGTCGATGGGAAGGGTGTAGAGACGGGTGCTCATCGCGTTGGCCTCCAGGGTTAACGACATCGGGAACTGGACCGGTCTCGCGTTGGGAGATCACGTGAGCGTGTATGAGAGCGATGCGCTACGTCCGGAATCACGACCCTGAGCCTGCACGGTGATCACGACGCCCGGCCTGCTGAGGATGCTGACCGGGTGGGTGAAGTTCCCCTGTTGATCGGCCCGGACGTGCTGGGGTGGCGTCCCGGTATTGGCGAAGGTCAACGTAACCTCCTCACCAAAGCCGAAACCGGATCCCTGTAGCCGGCACGTGTTGCCGTTGGGCACCTTGTCGCAACCGCTGAGACGGGCCGGTTGCGCCGGGACCCCCTTCGACGCCGGCGTGCTCGGCACGCCACCACCTGTCTGAGCTGACCTCGAGACCACCTGCTCCGGCTGCTGGGTACCTCCGTCGCCCGGCGCAATGTTGACGTCCTTGAGCAGCACAAACGCGACGAGTCCCACGAGAACTAGCGCAATCAGAAGCAGGACTCTTCGCATTCCTGACCTCCTGTATCGACTTCGTGGTCATCGACGGCTCTTCCACGGAGCAACGCCGAGGATGATCGGCGAAGGGTCGGAGCTGTCGGAATCAATCATCGACCGGCGCCCATAAACGAAATGCGGCTGCTGTACCGGGCGACCTCAACCCGCGAGATCCGGCGGCCGGCCCCGATTGTCATACCCAGTAGCGTGGCCCTCGCAGGCGGCAGCTGTCATTGTGGTGTCCACCGAAGACTTTTCCGACTGACCGCGCTTGGGGGGTGTGCGGGGTGTTGATCGAGAGAGATCGGGAACTGCGGCAGATCGAGGAGCTTCTGGCCGACGCCCGTACCGGGCACGGCCGCACGGTGCTGGTGGAGGGCCCACCCGGGATCGGAAAGACGGCGCTGCTCGCAGCCGCGCATGAGCGCGCCGCGCAACACCGGATGGGTTCGCTTGGGGCGACGGGTGGCGAGCTCGAGCGGGAGTTGGCGTTCGCGATCGTGCGGCAACTCTTCGAACCGCAGCTGCGAGCCGTGTCGTCAGCTGTGCGTGCGGAGCTGTTCGCGGACGCCGCCGGTCTTGCCGCTCCGGTGTTCGGCGGCGGCGGAGCTGCCGGCGAGGCCGCGCCGGCCATGGGCAGCGTCGTGCACGGGCTCTACTGGCTGTGCTCGAACCTGGCCGAGCGTGGGCCGCTCGTGGTCACGGTGGATGACGTGCACTGGGCCGACGAGGCCTCGCTCCGGTTCCTCTCCCACCTCGCGAGACGGGTCGCCGACTTACCGGTGCTGCTCATGCTCGCCGGGCGGCCACCCCCGTCGGGCGAGCTCGGTGCGGCGGCGCGCGCCCTGAGCGGCGTCGAGCCGCAGGTGCTGCGCCTGGGTCCGCTCAGCGATGACGCGGTCGGCGCACTCGTCCGCGAAGCACTGTCCGGCGATGCCGAGGAGGCGTTCTGCCGGGCGTGTGCCCGGGCCAGCGGCGGCAACCCGTTCCTGCTTTCCGAGGCGCTGGCCAGCCTCCGTGACGACGGCATACCCCCGTTGGCGACCGAGGCGCCGCGAGTCGAGGTCCTGCGCACCGAGACCATCGCCAGGGCTGTGCTCACCCGCCTGGCGCGCCTGGGGCCGAAGGCCGTGCGGCTCGCGCAGGCGGTGGCCGTCCTCGGCCCGGCCGCCGAGCTGCGGCGGGCGGCGACGCTGGCGGAGCTCGACCCGCGGACGGCCGCCGAGTTCACCGACGCGCTCGCACACGAGGCGATCGTCACCGCCACCCGGCCGATCGAGTTCGTGCATCCTCTGGTGAGAACCGCGGTCTACGCGGACACGAGCGACGTACTGCGTGCCCAGGCACACAAGCGTGCCGCGCTGATGCTGGCCGCCGAGGGAGTCTCGCCCGAGCAGCTCACGCCGCATCTGCTCGCGGCCGAGCCAGACTCTGACCCCTGGGTCGTCGAGGCGCTTCGCGCCGCGGCCTCGAGCGCGCTGGCCCGGGGCGCGCCGGAGCCCGCCGCCGCCTGCCTCGAACGGGCGCTGGCCGAGCCACCGGACGCAGCCAGTCGCGGCGCCGTCCTCGTCGAGCTGGGGCGGACGATGGCGATGCTCAACCGCCCGGACGACGCCACACCCGCCCTGCAGGCGGCGCTGGAGCTGGCTGAGCATCCGGGCGCACGGGTCGAGATCGCCCTGGAGCTCGGGGGGCTGTTCGCGAGGACGGGCCGGGTCCGGGAAGTGATCGAGACATTCGAGCGGGTCCGCGGCGCGGACGGCGGCGGCGATTCTGAGCTCCCGCTGCGGATCCTTCTGGGTACGGCAGTCGCCGGCTTCACCTCCATGGAGCCGCCGCCGAGGTGGATGGCGGGACTGGACCGGATTGCCCCACAACTGCGGGGCGGGGGGGACGTGGATCGGATGATCCTCGCGACCCTGGCCTTTGGTGGCGCCGTCACAGGCGACCGCCCCAGCGACGAGGTAGCCCGCCTGTCGGCGATGGCGGCTGCCGGCCCGCTTCCCGACCGTGACCCGTGGATCCTGGTCAACCTCGCCAGCGCGGGCCTCGGGATCGCCGGCCGGGACGCGGCGGCCCTCCACCTCCTCGATCGCGGGATCGACTGGGCACGATGCCGCGGCGATGTCGCGTCGTTCGGCTACCTGGCGATGATCCGCTCGCACACCGCTCTGTATGCCGGGCGTCTGCTCGAGGCCGAAGCCGACGGGCGCGCCGCGCTCGAGATCTACGACGACCGGGGCCAGGATTCCCGGCTCGCCGTCGCCGTACTGGTCGACGCCCTGGTGGACCGGGGCGAGATCGCCGCGGCGCAGGACCTCCTGGCCGACCGGGGCATGGAAGCCGACCAGCCCCTGAACTGGCTCATCGCCCACTTCATCCTGATGGCCCGGGCCCGGCTACGGCTGCACCAGAACCGACCCCGCGACGCCCTGGTCGACCTGCATGCCTGCGGCGAGGGCCTGACCGCCGCCGGGTACACCAACCCTGGCTTCGCGCATTGGCGCGTTGAGGCGGCTCTCGGGCACCTCGCCCTCGGTGAGACCACGATCGCCCGCGAACTTGCCGCTGAAGAGCTTGAGCTCGCTCGCAGGTTCGGGGCCCTACGCGCGATCGGCATCGCGCTGCGCGCCGCGGGCCTGATCGAGCGCGGCACACAGGGCATTGCGCTGCTCCACGAGTCCGTGACGATCCTCGAGGGATCCACCGCCGAGTTTGAACGCGCCCGCGCCCTGGTCGACTACGGCGCGGCCCTGCGGCGGGCAGGGGAACGCAGCACGGCTCGAGGACCCCTCCGCCGGGGTCTCGATCTCGCCGCCCGCTGCGGCGCCCAGGCGCTCGCCCGTCGAGCGCGCGAGGAACTCGTCGCTGCTGGCGCGCGTCCCCGTCGAGCGACGCTGAGCGGTCCGGAAGCACTCACCGCGGCCGAACGTCGGGTTGCCCGCCTGGCCGCCGAAGACCAGACCAACCGACAGGTCGCCCAAGGCCTCTTCATCACCATGCGCACCGTGGAGGTACACCTCACCAGCGCCTACCGCAAGTTGGGAATCACCTCCCGGCAGGAACTGCGGGAGGCCCTCGAATAGGCGTCAGACCCGCCTACCGTGGCACCTTCCGGCGGACCCCGGCCTGGACCATCCCGGCGAGACCGCCGACACCGACCAGGCGCCCGGCGGTACGCAGCGAGAAGTAGGACCTCATCGGGACCGCGCCGGCGAACACACCGAGGAATCGCATGGATCGGCGGCGGCGGCCTGGCCCGCTTGTGCCGGTCGCAGTAGGAAGCCCAGCATCAGTCCAGTGAGGAGACCGACTCCGTGTCCGTCGTGCAGGGCAGACATCGCGACTGCGCCGGCGGCGACAACGGTGCTGACCAGTGCGCGCACCAGCCTCGGGCGTGCGGCGCGCCGGACGGCCATGACCAGCACAGTTGTCGCGTTGCCTGCGAGGACCGCGGCGATGAGGCCCGCGGCTGCCAGCCCGGTCAGATAGGAGGCGAAGAAGGTTCCGTACAGGTAACCGGGCCACCACGGCAAAGGCCGGCCTGACCAGAGCAACGCGGTGAGCGCTCCGATCAGGCCCGCGACTGCATCCGAGGAGCCGGAGCCGGTGCTGTCCGGTTGCCAGAGGTAGGCGGTCACTATCCCGGCGATTCCTGCCGCCAGGTAGAAGGCGAGCCAGCGGCGGGCACCGTAGCGGGCCTCGAGGGCTACCCCGACCAGGAGGCTGCCGAGCAGATTGAAGGCGTACTGCCCCCACCCGGCTCCCTGTACCAGCAGGGGCGTGAAGAGCCGCCACCATTGACCGGCACGCAGCCCGGCGGGGTCACGCTGTAGTTCCTCCAGCACCGCCGGAAACAGGAACTGCGCAGCCCCGACCAGAGCGGTCAGTGCGGTGACAGCGGTGGTCATCGGAGCCCGGCGCACGGCTTGCCTGACCGCCGCTGACCGGGCGCTCATGGCGCCCGTCGTGTCGCCAGGTCGAACAACGCTGTGATCTCTGCGGCGTAGCTGCCCGGGTCGAGGTGCGGGTGCGATTCCAACAGGAACGGCAAGCCCTCGATACAGCGCTGCACGACTGAGGCCATCACCGTGACGTCGAAGCTACGGAAGTCGCCGCTGGCCTGGCCTGCCCGCAACATGGACTCGAGCGGAGCTAGAACGTCCACCTGCTGCATCGCGTCGAACGAGAAGTTCCCGCTGGTGAAGATGGCCAGCAGCGCCTTCATCTCGCACCGGTGAGCCGCGGTGAACTCGATGTTGGCCGCCAGGTAGCCCCGCAACGCACCGCCGGGAGTTGCCTCGCTTCGCACCCGCTCCCCGACGAACTGGCCGAGCGCCGAGACGACCTCGATGACCATCGCGGCGACCAGCTCACTCTTACCTGCGAAGTGGTAGGAGATCAGCCGGGTGCTCGATAGGCCCGCCCGCTCAGCGATCCGCGCGAACGACGCAGCCGGGAATCCGAGCTCAGCGACCGTTTCGATCGCGGCCCGCACGATCTGCGCCCGCCGCGCGGAGGCGGTGAAGCTACGCTCCTCGTCCTTGTTTACTTGCATAGGTAATTTCTACCATGTTCAAGTAATAGAGAGGTTCACCCCTTCCTCAGCGACCGCCTTCTCCTCCAGCACGATCTGGCGCAGGAACCGCCCACCCAGCTGCTCGGCCTGGCGCTGTGCCGCCAGATCCTGCGGCTCCCCCCGGTCGTCGGCCTCGACCCGCAGGACCTCGTGGCCCGGATAGCACCGACGATCCAGCGCAACCTGACCGCTCCACTCCCCGACCGCTGACGAGCGTTCACCCGGTCCCGGCCGGTAGCCCCGGGCTTGTCGGCAACGTGCGAAGCTGGGCAGCGTGAATGACCACTCGGGCTCGGCGGCGTCCGGCGCCGCGCCCCGACCCGGCGCGGCGTCCGGCGCCGCGCCCCGACCCGGAGTGGTCGCCGCCCCACTGCTGCTCGTCGACTCCGCCAGCCTCTACTTCCGGGCGTACTTCGGCATTCCCGAGTCGGCGGCGTTGGCCCCGGACGGTACCCCGGTCAACGCGGTACGCGGCTTCCTCGACATGGTGGCCACGCTGGTCCGTACCCGGCGCCCGGGGCGGATCGTCTGCACACTCGACGAGGACTGGCGCCCAGCCTGGCGGGTCGAGCTGATCCCGTCCTACAAGGCCCACCGGCTCACCCCGCAGGGCGTGGAGGAGGCACCCGACTCGCTCGCCCCGCAGGTGGCGATCATCCTCGAGGTGCTCGACGCGTTGGGCGTGCCCGCATTCGGGGCGGCCGGGTACGAGGCCGACGACGTGATCGGTACCCTCGCCGCGCACGATCCGGGGCCGGTGGAGGTGGCCAGCGGCGACCGGGATCTGTTCCAGGTCATCGACGACGCCCGCGGAGTCCGGGTGCTCTACTGCGGCCGGGGCGTGGCCAAGCTGGAGGTGTACGACGACGCGGCGGTGCTCGCCCGCTACGGCGTACCGGCCGCGGGGTACGCCGACTTCGCCGCGCTGCGTGGTGATCCGAGCGACGGCCTGCCCGGGGTGCCCGGCGTCGGGGAGAAGACCGCAGCACGCCTCATCGCCCGGTACGGCAGCCTGGCCGCGGTACTGTCCGCAGTGGACGATCCGGCGGCGGACTTCGCGCCCGGACTGCGAAGCAAGCTGGTGAGCGCGCACGAGTACCTGACCGTGGCGCCGACCGTGGTACGGGTGGCGCAGGATGTGCCGCTACCGGCGACCGGCACGGCCGCCACAGCCGGCACGGCCGGGCCCGACGGCGCACTGCCGACCGCCCCCACCGACCCCGAGCGGGTGGCCGGGCTGGCCCAGCGGTGGAACCTTGCCAGCCCGATGCGCCGCCTGGTCGACGCGCTGGCGGGCCCGCCGGGGTAGGCGCCGCGCAGCCCATCGGGTACGCGCCATCGGTAGCCCACGACCGGGCCGAGGTCGACATGCGGCCGCACCTGGGCCGTGCCGTGTCCGGTGCCATATGATTCGGGTATGACGAAGCGGATCACGGTGAGCCTGCCCGACGATGTCGCCGAGTACCTCGACGGCGAGGAGAACGCCTCCGCCGCGGTCGCGGACGCGGTGCGCGCTCGCATGAACCGCGCCACGGCCGCCTTGACGGTACTGCGGGCCGCCGGATTCGACCTGACCGACGAGGGTCTGGCGCAGGCCAAGGGGACGCTGCCCCGGCTCACGCCCGAGCAGTTGACCGAAAGTAGGCGCCGCGCGCAGCTGATCGACGCCGGGGCCTGGCCGACCGACGGCCCTGTGGAAGACCCCGAAGCCGGGGACGCCGCGGCCTGATGACCGACGACGAGATCGAGCTCCGGGCCGTCCTGGACTCCTCCGCGATGGTGTCCTATGCCCGAGGGCATGTACACGTCGGCGAAATGGTCGTCGACATCGCCGAGGAGGGCGCATACGTGGCCCTGCCGACGGTGACGCTGATCAGAGCGCACGCCGAGGTCGGCGCGGACGCGGCGGCACGCGCCCGGCTCGTCCTGCTGCCCGCCGTGCCCGGCATCCACGTGCTACCCCTCGGACCGGCTGAGGCGGCCAAGGTGTCCAGGTACCTCCACCGGTTCCACGGCGACCCGGCCCGCGCGCACGCGGTATGGGCGGCGCTCAGCCATGGCGCCTACTTCCTGACCAGCGATCCCGAGCCGGTCGCCTCGGCCATTCCCGCCGACCAGATTCACTACATCCCACCGACCGATGCCTGACCAGCTGACAGCGCCAACACATTGGCAGAGCGGACAGTTGGCGGGTCCGGAGCGATGACCAGGCTCAGGCGACCGAGGTGTAGGCCAGGACACCCCGGTTCACCGCGGTCATCGCCCGCCGGGCGGTCTCCCGTACCTCGGTGCCGGCCGTAGCCGCGTCGGAGAGCTGGCCCAACAGGTCGACGACCTGCCGCGCCCAGCGTACGAAGTCCCCGGCCGGCATGTCGCCCTCCAGCCCGTGCACACTGGCGAGCACCTTGGTGAGCGGTTCGCCGCGGGCCCAGCGGTACATCGGCCAGACGAAGCCAAGATCCGGCGCCCGGGTCAGCTGCAGGCCCCGCCCGGCCTCGTCGCTCTCCAACTCCGCCCAGAGCTGCAGGGTCGCCTCCACAGCGTCGGTCACCGCGCCGCGCGGCACCGTCGCCCGGTCGTCGGTCTCCCGGCGCGCCTCGTAGAGCACCACCGACACCGCGGCGGCCAGTTCAGCCGGCTCCAGCCGCTGCCACAGGCCCTGGCGCAGACACTCGGCGACCAGCAGGTCCGCCTCGGTCCAGATCCGCGACAGCATCCGGCCGGCGTCGGTCACCGCACCATCGTCGGTGAGGTACCCGCGTTCGGTGAGCAGTTCGCGGACGTGGTCGAAGGTACGGGCCAGTGAGCCGGTACGCCCGGCGACCTTCTCCTGAAGTGCCTCGGTCTCGCGGCGCAGCCGCCACTGCCGTTCAGCCCAGCGGGCATGCTCCTCGCGCTGCGGGCAGCCGTGGCAGACGTGCCGGCGCAGCCGGACCCGCAGCTCCGCGAGGTCGACGTCCTCGGCCGCGGCGGCCCGGGTACGGGCCGGACGGCGTGGGCCCGCACCGGCCAGTCCGGTGCTGCGCGCGGTGATGCGCAGCGTGGTGGCGAGGTCGCGCCGCTCCTGCGGTGAGCGGTGGTTGAAGTGTTTGGGTACCCGGATCCGGGTGAGCGCCTCGACCGGGCCGGCAAACTCGCCCGCCGGGATCCGCCCGGCCCAGCGGTCCTCGGTGAGCACCAGCGGACGCGGTTCGCCGAAGCCGGCGCTCCCCACGTCGAGGACCACCGCCAGACCGGCGCGGCGTCCGGACGGTACCCGGATCACGTCGCCGACCCGCAGCCGCTCCAGCGAGTCGGCAGCCGCGGCGCGCCGTTGCGCGGTGCTCTGCCGGGCCAGCGCCCGTTCGCGGTCGGCGATCGCCACCCGGATGGCGAAGTACTCCTCGAAGTCGCCGAGGTGACAGCTCAACTCGGCGCTCTGCCCGGCCATCGCCTCGTGGTTGCGCTGCCCCTGCCGGGCCAGTCCGACGACCGAACGGTCGGCCTGGAACTGGGCGAACGACGACTCCAGCAGCTCCCGGGCGGCCGCGATGCCCACGCTGCCAACCAGGTTGACCGCCATGTTGTACGAGGGCCGGAAGCTCGAGCGCAGCGGGTACGTCCGGGTCGAGGCGAGGCCGGCCACGTGGCGCGGGTCAAGCTCGGGGCTCCACACCACGACGGCGTGCCCCTCGACGTCGATGCCGCGCCGCCCAGCCCGTCCGGTGAGCTGGGTGTACTCCCCCGGGGTCAGGTCGACGTGCGCCTCGCCGTTGTACTTGACCAGCCGCTCCAGTACCACGCAGCGGGCCGGCATGTTGATGCCCAGGGCCAGGGTCTCGGTGGCGAAGACCGCCTTGACCAGGCCCCGCACGAAGAGCTCCTCGACGATCTCCTTGAACGCCGGCAGCATCCCGGCGTGGTGCGCGGCAAGCCCGCGCTCCAGCCCGTCCAGCCACTCCCAGTACCCCAGCACCTGCAGGTCGTCGCCGGGGATGGCCGAGGTCCGCCGCTCCACGATCGCGCGGATCTCGGTGCGCTCCTCGGACGTGGTCAGCCGCATCCCGGCGCGCAGGCACTGCTGCACCGCGGCGTCGCAGCCGGCGCGGCTGAAGACGAAGATGATCGCCGGCAGCAGCCCCTCGGAGTTCAGCCGGCCGATCACGTCCTGGCGCAGCGGTGCGGGCCAGCGCCGGCCCCGCCCGCCACGGCCCTGGCCACTACGCCCGGGATCGCCGGACTCCATCCGGCGCATCGTCTCCCGGGTGTACCGGAGCAGTTCCGGGTGTACGTCGTGGGTACGCGCCGCCTCGGCGTCGTGGAACAGGTCGAACATCCGCTTGCCGACCAGCATGTGCTGCCACAGCGGCACCGGCCGGTGTTCGCTGACCACGACCTCGGTCTCGCCCCGCACCGTCACCAACCAGTCGGCGAACTCCTCGGCGTTGGAGACGGTCGCCGACAACGACACCAGGGTCACCGACTCGGGCAGATGGATGATCACCTCTTCCCAGACCGCGCCGCGGAAGCGGTCGGCGAGGTAGTGCACCTCGTCCATGACCACATAGGAGAGTCCGCGCAGCGCCTCGGAGCCGGCGTACAGCATGTTGCGCAGCACCTCGGTGGTCATCACCACGACCGGCGCGTCCCCGTTGATCGCGTTGTCCCCGGTGAGCAGGCCGACCTTGCCGGTGCCGTGCCGATCCACCAGGTCGTGGTACTTCTGGTTGGAGAGCGCCTTGATCGGGGTGGTGTAGAAGCACTTGCGTTGGTGCTCACCGGTGTCCCCGCTCAGCGCGAGGTGGACGGCGAACTCCCCCACCACGGTCTTGCCGGCGCCGGTGGGTGCGCAGACCAGCACCCCGTTGCCCCGTTCCAGTGCCTCGCAGGCCTCCCGCTGGAAGTCGTCGAGGTCGAACGCCAGCCCATCGGCGAACTCGGCAAGGGCCGGGCTGCGGGCGGCGATGGAGGCTCGCCGGCGGGCTGCGGCGTACCGCTCGGCGGGGCTGGTCACACAGCAAGAGTAGCGGCGCGACCAACCGGGTTACCGCACGGCGCAGTCCCCGGCCGCACGACGCAGTCCCCGGCCGCACGACGCAGTCCCCGGCCGCGTGGCGAAGCGGGGGCCCGCCGTCGGGCTGTGCTCAGCCGAGCAGCCTGATCGCGCCCGGCACACAGGTGATCGTGACGGGCAGCGCAAAGGTGCGCTCGCCGTCGGCGTACGCGACGATCCCCGCTGCGGCGATCTCGACGGTGCCGGCCCGGAAGGTGCTCACCCTGCGGTTCCCGACGTGGGTACCCCGCCGCAGCCGCGGTTTGAGGCTCAGCAGCCGCAGGCGCCCCATCCGCGCGGCCACCACGATGTCGAGCAGGCCGTCGGTCGGGTCAGCGGCCGGGCAGATCCGCATCCCGCCCCCGTAGGAGTCGGTGTTGCCGACGGCGACCAGTACCGCCCCGGTCTGGTACGCCACCCCGTCCAGCCGCAGCGTGTACCGCCGCGCGCGCAGCCTCAGCAGCTCCACGAAGATCGCCAGGTCGTAGCGCAGCGGACCGCGCGGCCAGCGCATCCGGTTGGCCCGCTCGTTCACGATCGCGTCGAAGCCCGCGCCGAGCACCGCCGCGTACCAGCGGGTACGCCCATCCGGGGTGCTGACCTGGGCGGCATCGATCGGTCGGGTCTCCCCTGCGGCCAGCGCTGCCGCGATCGCCCCGGCTGCGGCCAGCGGATCCGTGGGCAGTCCGAGCGCCGTCGCGAAGTCGTTGCCGGTACCGGCCGGCACCACGCCGAACGGCACGCCCCGACCAGCCACCGCCTGCAGAGCCAGGTGCACCGTTCCATCCCCACCGACCGCGACCACAGCCGCCGCCCCGGCATCCACCACCGCCCGCACTGCCGTCGGTGCCTCGGCAGCCGAGCCCGCCTGCACGACGTGGACCGGGTGGCCCGCCGCGCCCAGCCGGGTCAGGATCTGCGGAAGCAGGCCGGCGTAGCGACCCCGTCCGGCCGCCGGGTTGGTCAGCACCGCCACCGTGGCGGCATCGCCGCCCGGCACGCGGCCCGGATCGCCGCCCACGCCGGCCGTCATGGTGCGCCGGCCGTCATGTGGCGTCGTCGTCATGTGGCGTCGTCGTCGTACCGGCTGTCGAGCGGCTGCGCCGGCCCGACCGGACCCGACGGTCCGACTGGATCCGACGGCCTCACCGGACCAGACGGGTCGACCGACCCGGTGCGCCGGCCCACCTCCAGCGGCCCGGCCTCGTCCACCGGCTCGACCGTGTGCGCCAGCGGTGAGACCTCGTCGTCGGCCACGCTGCCCTGCTCCGCTTCGCGGCGCCGCCGACGTCGTCTCGCGTCGTTGATGAACGCCACCCCCACCGCGGCGAAGTAGAGCAACGACAACACGGCGGCGAGGGCGGTCATCCCGAACGGGTCCGGCGTCGGCGTGACAATAGCCCCGAAAACGAACATCAGGAATATCGCTACCCGCCACCAGCTGAGCAGCCGTCGGGCCGACACGACGCCGGCGAAGTTGAGCATCACTACCACGACCGGGAACTCGAAGCCCAGGCCGAAGAGCAGCATGATGTTCGTGACGAACTCGAAGTACCCGGGCAGGTCGACAACGATCGTGTACCTGCCTCCGTTGGAGAGCAGGAACTCCAGGCTCTTGGCGATGATGAAGTTGGCCAGCACGGCGCCGGCGAGGAAGAGCGGAGCGGCCACCCCGACAAAGGCGTAGGTGTACCGGCGCTCCCGCTTGTGCAGCCCCGGCGCGATGAACGCCCAGAGTTGGTACAGCCAGATCGGGGCCGCCAGCATCAGCCCGAGGTAGAGCGCGAGCCTGAGCTTGACCAGGAAGTCGCCCAGTACCGCACCGGAGAACTGGCACTGTCCGGCTGGGCGCAGCGTGCAGTAGGGCTCGATGAGGTAGTCCCAGGCCCGCGGGGCGAGCCAGAGGCCGACGGCGAAGCCGACGACGATACCCAGCGAAGCCTTGAACAGCCGGCTACGCAGCTCGTACAGGTGCTCCATGAGGGTCATGGAGCCGTCGGCAGCGCGCTCGAACTGCGACGCCTTTCGCCGTCCGCGCACCGGGGACTTCACGTGCCGTTGACAGACGCGGGCTCAGTTGTCGCGTACGCGCTCGACCGGGTCGACCACAGGCTTCGCGCTGGGCTGGCCGTCGGCGGCCGGCGGGAGCGGTTGGCGGGCGGTGGGCGCCTCGGCCTTTCCGGCGACGTCGTCCTCAGCCAGCCCCCGCGTCTCCGCCTTGAGGATGCGCATCGAGCGCCCCAGTGAGCGGGCCGCATCCGGCAGCCGCTTGGCGCCGAACAGCAAGATCAACACGACGACCAGAACGATGATGTGCCACGCTTGCAATCCACCGCGCATGAAAGCCACCTCACCACTGTCGCGTCGCTGACCGGCCCTATCGTACGTGCGCCCCGCTCCGACCTGCGAGGGATGGTCAGCTCGACCGGTGTGACCGTCGTCCCTGCGGATCGGCGCTGTGCCTGCCCGCTCGGCGGGCCGGAATCAGCTCAGCATGCTCCTGGGCCTGCCGCAGCGTCGTCTCGACCTCGACCAGCCGCTGCTCCAGCTCCGCCACGGCGGGCTTCAGGGCCTGCGCCTCGGCGGCGCGCCGCAGCAGCCGGCGCTGCACGGTGTCCAACGGGCCGAGCCGGCGGAGCACCGCCAGCACCGTGGCCACCGCGATGGCCACCGCAAGCCCGCACACGCCCAGCACGATCCACCCGGTCACTGCTTGACCTTAGTACCGCCGCGGGTCCCCCGCTCCGGTAGCGCAGCGTCAGTACTGCGACGGGTCGGCGGCCTCGTAGGCGGCCAGCGCCGCCCGCGCCTCGGCCCCCACCGCGGCGGCCAGCTCTGGTGGAGCCAGCACGCTCACCTCCGGGCCCAGGCCCAGCGCCAGCCGTCGCGCCCAGCCGAGGTCCGAGGCGTGCAGCGACACCAGCCAGTGCTCGCCCGGCTCCTCGCGTACTTCGGTGCAGGGGTAGTACTCGGTGATCCAGCGCGCGCCCCGGCCGACCCGCAGAGTGACCAGTGGGGCGTCCGGTGCGGGTGAGAAGACCCCGTCGCGGACGTCGGTGGGGCGCGCCTGCGGCGGAGGCGCTGCCGGCGAGTCGAGCTCGGTACTCGCGTCGATCCGGTCGACCCGGAACAGCCGTACCGCCTCAGCCCGCCGGCACCACGCCTCCAGGTACGCCCGGCCGCCCACGACGAGTACCCGCATCGGGTCGACCACCCGTTCGCTGCTCTCGTCGCGGGTGGCCGTGTAGTACGTGATGCGCAGCGCCCGGCGTCGCTCGACCGCGCCCCGCAGCTCCTCCAGCCGTTCCTTGTCACCGGACAGCCGGACGGTCACCGCCGCGTCGGCGTGCTCGCCGGCCGCATTTTCGATCTTCGCCAGGGCACGCCCGATCATCTCGCCGTGCCCAACTCCGGGCATCTCGGCGAGCATCCGTAACGCCACCACCAGGGCCAGTGCCTCGTCGCGGGTCAGCCGCAGCGGCCGGTCGATCCCCGCGTCGTAGGTGATCGTGACCCGGTCCCCGTCGAGCGCCATGTCGATCAGGTCGCCGGGGCCGTACCCGGGCAGCCCGCAGACCCAGAGCAGCTCGAGGTCGTCGCGCAGCTGCCGGGGCGTCACATCGAGGTCGGCCGCGGCCCGCTCCACCGCGACCCCGGGCCGGGCCAGCAGGTACGGCACCAGGTTGAGCAGCCGCCCCAACCGATCCGTTGAGCCGCTCACCGAACCGCTTCCCGGGGCGCGGTGCCCGCCGGCGCTGCGACGCCCGGATGCGCCGCGCTGATCTCGTGCAGCCGTTTGATCACGAAGTCGCGTACCTCCGGCGGATCGACGACCCGTACGTCGGCGCCGTACCCGACCAGCCAGCCGGCGAGGGACTCGGCATCGGCGTAGCGCAGCGTCAGCAGATCGTCGCCGTCAGGCCCAGTGCCGTCCGCGCCGTGCTGCACGCTCTCGGCGTGCCGCCGGATACCCACGCCCCTGCCCGGCCGCACCAGCACACTCGCCCGGCCGGGGCGCTCCACCGGCCCGGACCAGCGCGCCACATAGGTGATCAGGTCGACCTCGGGCGGGCCGTACGCCCCCGGCGGGCCGCTGCGCCGCACCGCGCCGACGATCCGGGAGAGCCGGAAACAGCGGGCCGCGTCGCGGTCCAGATCGTGGCCGACCGTGTACCACCGGCCACGCCAGCACACCACCCCCCACGCCTGCAGGCTCCGCCTGGTCGCGCTGTCCTCCTCGGGTACCCGGTAGTCGAAGGTGACCGCCTGCCGGTCGCGTACCGCCGCGGTCAACGGCTCGAAGGCCGGGTCGACGGTGACCATCGGCTCCACGCCCAGGGTGGCGTGCGGGTCGACGTCGATGCCGGCGGCGCGCAGCTTGACCAGGCCCGAGGAGGCCGCCGCGGCGAGCCCGGCGTGTTGCCACAGCCGCGCCGCGATCCCCACCGCTGCCGCCTCGTCCGGCTCCAGGTGTACATCCGGCAGCGCGTACTCCCGCCGGGCGATCCGGTACCCGGGCTCGAAGTCGAAGGCACTGGTGGTGCCGGTCTCCAGGGGTACTCCGAGGTCGCGCAGCTCCGCCTTGTCCCGCTCGAACTTGCGCTGGAACGCCTCGTGGTCGCGGGGGTCAGCCGGGTCGTGCTCGTAGCCGGGTACGGTCGCCGCGATCTGGCTCGCCGTCAGGAAACGGCGGGTGGAGAGCAGGCAGATCACCAGGTTGACCAGGCGTTCGGTGCGGCTGCGGGACACGACCCCGACGCTAGCAGCGCGACGGTCCCCGGTACGCAGGGCGCTCCGCCGGACGCAGCGGTGGCAACCTTTCGGATGGGTCAGGTTGTTGCTGCGGTGGGGAGGTGTGGTGGAGGACTTCGAGGCACTGGCCGGCGCGCTGGCTTCGTTGCCGCGCCAGCAGCGGGCGGTGCTGATGCTGCGGTTTCACGCTGATCTGACGGAGGTCGCGACCGCGGAGGTCCTGGGGATTCGGGTGGGGACGGTGAAGTCGTACACGGCGCGGGCGTTGGCGGCCTTGCGAGCGGATCCGAGCATGCGGGATCTGGTGGATCGGGGGGTGACCGGATGAACGGGCTGGATCTGTCCGCGCTGGTGGATGCGGCGGTACCACAGCCTCCGGAGTCGATGCTGCGCCCCCCGCTGCGGGCGATCCGCCGCCGGGCGCACCGGCGTCGCACCCGGCTGCTCACCGCCGCCGCCGCGGTACTCGTGGTGCTGATCGGAGTGCCGGTGGCAGTGCTGACCCAGGGTTTGGGCCGGGCCACGGTGAAGCCCGGCCCCGCAGCCCAGGATCCGCACCCCAGCGCGACCGCCGCCGCAGCGGACCGGCTGAACGCTAGATTCGTCTCGGTGGCGCTGGACCGCGACGACCGCACCGTCCACCTCCAGATTCCTCTCTCAGTTCCCAGAGCCGACCTTGGCCACGATCCGCACGGCTGCCAGGAGATCGCGGAGACCGTCGTGACGCAGGACGCCGACCGGGTCGTGATCACGATCAGGACGCGGCGTTTTGGCACCGTCGACGGCTGCTCGGGCGGCGCCGGCCAGACGTCCGCCGTGCAGCTTGACGCGCCGCTCGGCACCCGACCGGTGATCGACGGCTCGGTCGCACAGGAGCGCCCGGTGCTGCGGATAGCACAGCTTCCGTGGCCGAAGCCGGGCAGCGGGTACCAGGTGCATCAGCCCACCGTGCTCGACGCCAGCTACTGGGCGTGGGCCTACGAGCTGCCGGATGGCCTCTCCCTGTTCCTCGACGCCCTGCCGTACCCGGCCGGAACCGGTGGACGGTTGGTCGACGCCGTGCACCTGGGCGGCCGGGCCGTCGAGATCTACCAGTCCGACGTCAGCAACCCGTGCGGGACCACCCCGTCCGGATCGTCGTGCGGCGCCGTGTGGTCCAGCGACGGGTGGTACTTCCGGCTGTGGACGTCCGGGAGAACGCCCGGCGTCTCTCCGGCGGAGTTCCGGCAACTGCTGGACGGACTCTCCTGGAGCTGATGGCCGGTGGCCACCGCTGTCGGGTTACCGTGACGCCATGGTCCGGTGGCGACGCGCGACGGTGACCGCACTGCGCCGGCGCTGGCGCGGCGCGGTCGAACTGGACGCCGCCGTCGAGCCCCGGCACCCCGACGACCCGTCGACGGTACGGGCGCTGGCCTATCCGGCGCTGGTCGGCGAGCCGGTCGTCGGCGATGTGGTACTGCTCAACGTCGGTGCGCTCAGCCTCGGGTTGGGCACCGGTGGGTACGCCCTGGTGGTGGCGCTGCCCGAGCGGCTGCCCAGCGATGACGACGCACCGGGGCACGTGGTCAAGGCGCGGTACCCCCCGCTGCAGGTGACGGTCCTGGGCGCTGAGGAGCAGGCGTCGCCGTACCGCGCGGTGCTGGTCGACGCCGACTCGCTGGACGGGATGCCGGTGGTCACCGCCGACCTGCACTCGGCGCTGCCCGCGGTGGTCGCCGGGGTGCACGCCGACCGGCCGCTGGCCCGGGTGGCGTACGTGATGACCGACGGTGCCGCCCTGCCGGCCTGGTTCTCCCGCACGCTGGACGCGCTGGCCGAACGGCTCGTCGGCACGGTCACCGTGGGCCAGGCCTTCGGCGGCGACCTCGAAGCCACCAACGTCCACAGTGGACTGCTGGCGGCCCGGCACGCGCTCGGCGCCGATGTCGTGGTGGTGGCACAGGGGCCGGGCAACCTCGGGACCGGTACCGGCTGGGGCTTCTCCGGTACTGCCGTCGGCGAGGCGGTCAACGCGGCGGCGGCGCTGGGCGGGCGCCCGGTCGGCTCGCTGCGCATCTCGACCGCCGACCCGCGACCGCGCCACCACGCGGTGTCGCAGCACAGCCTCATCGCGTATGGGCGGGTCGCGCTGGCCCGCGCCGAGCTGGTGGTACCCGAGGGGCTCGATCCGGTGCTGGGCGCCGCCGTCGAGGTGGCACTCGCCCCGTTGCGCGAGCGGCACGCAGTGGTGCAGGTGCCCGTGGACGGGCTGGACGACGCGCTGCGGGCGTTGCCGCTCAAGCTCTCCACGATGGGGCGCGATCTCGACGCCGACCACGCGTACTTTCTCGCCGCCGCGGCAGCCGGCCGGTACGCCGCCTCGCTGCTCGCCCAGGCCTGACCCATGTCACGGTGCGGGCACATCAGGGCACGGGAGCGGTCACTGCGGATGCGGGACTTCTCGGTACCCGAGCGCATCGCTGGGTTCGGGGTCGCGGTAGCAGCGGTCGTGGCGGCATATCCTGCGGTACACCGGATCGTGCCGCCGTGCCCGCTGCGCTGGCTGACCGGCGTACCGTGTCCACTCTGCGGAATGACCACGGCTGCGGTCGGACTGGCCCGGGGCGATCTCGGGGCCGCGCTGTCGGCCAACCCGTTCGTGTTCGGCCTGGCTGCGCTGGTCACGGCCGGAGCGGTGCTGGTGGTCATCCGGGCGGCCGGGCTGGTGCAGCCGCCGGTACCGTGGTCCCCGGCAGCGCGTCGGCGGTGCGGCTGGCTGGTCGGCGTACTGGCCGTGGCAAGCTGGGCCTTCCAACTCCACCGGCTTGGCTACGTCTGATATGCATCGATGTGACGTCATGCCGTAGATCCCTACCAACAGGAGCAGCTCATGTCCTATCCTCCCGGGGCATACCCGCCCAGTGGCTACCCGCAGGGCGCAAACCCGCAGGGCGGCTACCCGCAGGGCGGCTACCCGCCCGGTGCCTACCCGCCCGCGGGGTATGCCGCGCCCGTACCGTACGCAAGCTGGGGCCAACGGGTCGGCGCCTACCTCATCGACTACCTGATCGTCGGCGTGCCGGCTGGAATCTTCTACGGTATCGGCGCCATTGTCGCGGCGAGCAGTGTCAGCACCACCAGCATCGAGAACGGCACCGTCCCGACGGTTGGCGCCGGGTTCGGTATCGGCTTCATCTTCTTCGGCATCGGCGGGCTCATCGCCCTCGGATTGACCATCTACAACCGGTGGATCCAGGGCGGCAACACCGGTCAGACCTGGGGTCGCAAGGCGATGAAGATCCGCCTGGTCGGCGAGCAGACCGGCCGGCCGATCGGCGCCGGTTCGGCCTTCCTGCGCGACCTCTGCCACATCGCCGACAGCCTGGCCTGCTACATCGGTTGGCTGTTCCCGTTGTGGGACGCCAAGCGGCAGACCTTCGCCGACAAGATCATGACCACAATCGTCGTCGCGCAGTAGTAGTCCGTGACCGGGGGCGGCCCGCCCCCGGTCACGGCGCAGGATCCGGTCATCGACGGATCGTCGATGTTGATCGTGCACTACAGGCTGGCCGTGGTGTGCGGGTACAAGGCGCAACGTGGGCGCGCCGACAGGATGGGGGAGGCGGCAGTGGGCGTGTCGAACGGGGGGGACCCATCCGGGGTGACCCGGTCTCTGGAAGAGGTTGCCGGTCTGCTGCGCAGGACCGGAGGTGGCCAGGCAGTGGACGGCTCCGGTGAGGTGGCCGAGGTCCGTGGGATCGGTACCGCTGGCGCGGATCGGGTCCGGGTCGAAGTGTCGGCGTTCGGCCGCCTGGAGGTGTTGACGATCGACCCGGTGCTGTTGCGGGCGGGCACCACAGCGATCGCCGAGTACGTGCTGGAGGCGGTGCGGACCGCGCAGGACGACGCGCAACGCCAGTCCAGCGAGCTCCTGGGGTCGTTGCCGGCGCTGGACCCTGCGGCGCTGAGCTCCACCCTGGACGAGGTAACCATCCAGGCCACCCGCGGCTTCGACAAGATGATCTTCGGGCTGGACGCGGCGCTGCGCCAGCTCGATCGGCGCTGACCGCGATGACCGAGATCCGGGTCGATCCCGAGAAGCTGGCCGGCACGGCGCGGGCCATAGGCCAGTGCGCCGAGGACCTCGACACCAGCCTGCAGTCCCTGCAGGCGACCATCACCACCGACAACCCTTGGGGCCACGACGAGCAGGGCAGCCTGTTCGGCCTGGCCTACCTCGAGGTACTCAGCCACGCCCTGGACGTGCTCGGCTCGCACGCCGGCCAGCTCGGGTACGCGGCCGAGGGACTCTACGACTGGGCGCTCGGCGCCGCCCGCAATGACCAGCTGGCCGGCGACCAGCTCACCGCGATCAACGATTCCTGGAGCGGATGACGGTGGGCCTGCAGCTTCCCGGCTGGCTGACCGAGCCGCTCGGCTGGGTCGGCCTGACCTGGCCACACGCCGAAGAGGAGTTGCTGTTCGCCGCCGGACAACGGTGGATCAGCTACAGCGTCGGCTGGCCGAGGATGCGCTCGCCGCGGCGACCATCGGCGCCGCCCTGATCGCGTTCGCCATCGTCACTCTGGCATTGAAGATCGCCTTTATCGTCCAGCTGACTCTCCTCGCGATCCAGGTCGCCACCGCCATCGCCGCCGCCTTCGCCACCTTCGGCGCCACCGCCGCGGCCACGCCCGGGTTCATCGCCGCCACCCGGGCGATCTGCCGACTGATCCTCCAGAAGGTCGTCGCCTTCGTCGAGACCGTCATCAAAGACATCCTCAAAAAGGCCAAGGACCTCCTCAGGAAAGTCGAGTCGAAGTTCGCGGCGCGGGCCGAGCGCCGGGCCGCAGAACGCTTCGAACACCAGCTCGCGGATGACCTGCGCCGGGTCAACCCCCACTTCGACCCGGCCGATCCGGCCTACTCCATGAACTGCACGCACTGCATTCAGGCATATGAGCTGCGCCGCCGCGGCCTCGATGTCGAGGCCGCGCCACTGCCGCAGCAGTTCCAACCCAACATGAACTGGCCGGGAGGTCGGCTGCCGGGAACCGTCGAACAGGTTTGGGGACGCAACCTGACAAAGGGGAGCCACGCCGACATTGTTCAGGCCTTCGAACAGGCCGGGCCAGGATCACGCGGTTTCGTCGCGACTAGGTGGAACCAGGGCGGTGGTCACGTCTTCAGCGTGGAGAACGTCGACGGCAATGTTCGCTTCGTCGATGCCCAGACCGGCTCAACCGACGTCGCGCACTACTTCACGCAGGGCCATAGCACGTCCTACATGCGGCTCGACGATCTGCCTACCCCGGGTAGTATCGGCGCGTTCGTCACGCCCAGACCATAGGAGACTCTCCGGTGCCGGTCGCATATGAGCGTGCCCGCGAGATCGTGCGGCAGGCAACAGCACCTGACTGGCCGTTCGGCACATTCTGCCTGGACGATCGCACCATCGCCGAGAACGACGAGATGTACACATTCTCGGTCGGCGCACGGGAGTACCTCATCGACGACAACATCTCGTTCGCTGTCGCCGGCAGCACGCCGGTGGTCTACAAGGAGGACGGTCGGCTGGAGTGGCTGCCCTCAGCCGTTGTCGGTACTGATCCAACCATACGGGTCCGCCCGAATCCCCACCCCACCCTGGCGGTCTGACCGCCTGTCGTGGACGCTTCGCCCGGTAGTATCGGCGTGTTCGTCACGCCCGGACCATAGGAGACTCTCCGGTGGTAGTCACCTACGAGCAAGCCCGCGAAATCGCGCGGCAAGCCCTGGAACCTGGTTGGCAGTACGGCACCTTCTGCCTTGACGACCGGAAGATCGCCGAGAACGACCAACTCTACGTTTTCGATGTGGGCGCGCGGGAGTGCCTCGTGGACGGCGACATGTCGTTCCTCGTGGCCGGCGGAGTACCCGTGGTGTACAAGGCCGACGGCCGACTGGAATGGTTGCCGTCAGTGGTTGTGGGCCCCGACCCGACCATACGGGTCCGCCCGAATCCCAACCCCACACTGGTTGTCTGACCCTGTCGTGGACCCTTTCGACGGCAACTGTACGCACTGTGTCCAGGCGTTTGAGCTCCGGCGTCGGGGTCTGGACGTCAAGGCCACCGGCCTGCCCCAACGGTTCATGCCCGGTCCGGGGAGCGGCGGCGGACGCCCGATGGCCGACATCGAGCAGGCATGGCGGGTGCGCTTCCTGCCGGCGTCACTGGCGGACATTCGCCGGACCTTCGCCGGTCACGGTCCGGGATCGCGTGGCTTTGTCGCCGTGCTGTGGCTGTATGGCGGCGGGCACGTGTTCAGCGTGCTGAACGTCGGCGCAACGGTCCGGTTCGTCGACCCGCAGACCGGCCGGTCCGATGTCGAGCACTACTTCCGCATGGCGACCTGGAGCGCGTACGCCCGCGTCGATGACGCGACGCCGGAGTCCGGTGTGGTCGACGAGTTCGCCACCTCCGCCTCGGCCCGCGGTGCGCCATGATGGTCAGCTACGAGCAGGCACGTGGCCTGGTGCGAGACACGCTCCCCCCAACCTGGCGGGACGGCACATTTTGCCTCGACGACCGGCAGATTGTCGAGGACGACGAGCTCTATGTGTTTCGGGTGGGTCCTCGCGAGCTCCTGGTCGACGGAGACCTCAGTTACGCCCGGTTCGGCGGCGCTGTCGCGTGCGTGGTCAAGGCTGACGCGCGGCTGGTCTGGGTGCCCGAGGTCCGGCTGATCGCCCGCGGCGACTCGCTGCGGATCGGCCCGAACCCGTCGCCGACCTTCCTACCGGATCAGAGGTAGCAGCCGATCGGTGCCCGCGGGCGCAGCCGGGCGTGCGGCCGGAAGCCGCAGCGGTCACATGCTGGCGATGAGGCGGTCGACCCGTTCGTCGTACGCCCGGAACGGGTCCTTGCACAGCACGGTGCGCTGCGCCTGGTCGTTGAGCTTGAGGTGCACCCAGTCCACCGTGAAGTCGCGCCTGCGTTCCTGGGCGTGCCGGATGAACTCCCCGCGCAGCCGCGCCCGGGTGGTCTGCGGCGGCGTCTCCTTGGCCTGGAAGATCTCCAGGTCGGAGGCGACCCGGTCGACCGTGCCCCGCTTCTCCATCAACGCGTGCAGGCCGCGGCCGCGACGCAGGTCGTGGTACGCCAGGTCCAGCTGCGCGATCCGGGGGTGCGACAGCGGCAGGTCGTGCCGGCGCTGGTACCCCTCGATCAGCCGGAGCTTCGTCACCCAGTCGATCTCGCGTTCCACTTTGGACAGATTCTCGGACTCGACGGCGTTCAGCACCCGCTCCCACAGCTCCAGGACCCGCTTGGTGGTTGCGTCGGCCCCCCGGCGCTCGACGAACTCGACGGCCTTGGCGAGGTACTCCTGCTGGATCTCCAGCGCGCTGCACTCCTTGCCACTGGCGAGGCGAACCTTACGCCGTCCGGTGACGTCGTGGCTCACCTCGCGGATGGCCCGGATCGGGTTCTCCAGGGTGAGGTCGCGGGTCGGCACGCCGGCCTCGATCATGCGCAGCACCAGGTCGGCACTGCCCACCTTGAGCAGCGTGGTGACCTCGTTCATGTTCGAGTCGCCGACGATGACGTGCAGCCGGCGGTACCGCTCGGCGTCCGCGTGTGGTTCGTCGCGGGTGTTGATGATCGGGCGTGACCGGGTGGTCGCCGAGGAGACGCCCTCCCAGATGTGCTCGGCCCGCTGGGACAGGCAGTAGACCGCACCGCGCGGGGTCTGCAGCACCTTGCCGGCGCCGCAGATGAGCTGGCGGGGGACCAGGAACGGGATCAGGACGTCGGCGAGGCGGCCGAACTCGCCGTGCCGGGAGACCAGGTAGTTCTCGTGGCAGCCGTACGAGTTGCCGGCCGAGTCGGTGTTGTTCTTGAAGAGGTAGATCTCGCCGGCGATCCCCTCGTCGTGCAGCCGCTTCTCGGCGTCGACGAGCAGCCCCTCGAGGATCCGTTCGCCGGCCCGGTCGTGTACCACCAGGTCGGTGATCGAGTCGCACTCCGGGGTGGCGTACTCCGGATGCGAGCCCACGTCGAGGTACAGCCGGGCGCCGTTGCGCAGGAAGACGTTGCTGGACCGGCCCCAGGAGACCACTCGGCGGAACAGGTACCGCGCCACTTCGTCGGGCGACAGGCGACGCTGCCCGCGGTACGTACAGGTCACCCCGTACTCGGTCTCCAGTCCGAAGATGCGCCGGTCCATGGGCAGACATTAGCCGGCAAAGGCCGGTTGTGCCGGCTTGTGGCCCCGGCGATTGGTTCAGTCCCCTTTTTGCCCGGCTGTTCGGGCCGCCTGCGCGTCCAACTGCGCGGCGAACGCCTGGCAGGCGCGGTACTGCGGCAGCAGCCCCGCCGCGCGCGCCTCGGCGAGGGTCGGCGCGGCGGCGTCCCGGGCGGAGAGCTGGGGCTCGTCAGCGGGCCAGGCGATGGCGAGCTGCGGGTCGAGCGGGTGTACGCCGTGCTCGCCCGTGGGGTTGTACGGCTCGGAGCACAGGTACGTCAGCGTCGCCTCGTCGGTCAACGCGCAGAAGCCGTGGCCCAGCCCCTCGGCGAGGTACACCGCGCGCCGGTCGACGTCGTCGAGGCGTACCCCTTCCCACTGGCCGAACGTGGGCGAGCCGACCCGGATGTCGACGATCACGTCGAGCACCGCGCCGCGCACACAGGTGACGTACTTGGCCTGGCCCGGCGGTACGTCGGCGAAGTGCAGGCCCCGCACGACCCCGCGGGCCGAGATCGACATGTTGGCCTGCGCCAGCCGCAGCGGGTGCCCGAGCACCGGTTCGAGGTGGTCGAAGCGGTACCACTCCATGAACAGCCCACGCGGGTCGCCGTGCTGGACCGGGGTGATCTCCCAGGCGCCGGCGATGGTCAAGGGTCGGATCTTCACGGCTTCTCCGCGACGACCACGAACTCGTTGTAGGTGAACAGCTTGCCGAAGATCCGCGGCAGCGGGAACGAGTAGCTCTTCCGCACCCGCAGTCCCAGGTCGACGGCGAGCTTGCCGACCTGCGTGAAGTCCATGAACCGCACGTGGGTGGCGTCGCTGGAGTACCCACGCTCCTGCGGGGGGATGAAGACGACCGCGCCGCCGGAGCGCACGTACGGCAGGTACGAGTTGATCACCTCGCGGGACAGCTCGTCGCTCATGTGCTCCACCACGTGCGCGACCAGCATCGAGTCGAAGGCGTCCGGCTTGGCGTACTCCGAGGCGAAGAACTCGTCGACGGTGACCGCGGTCAGGCCCTGCGCCCGGCACAGCTCGACCGAGCTGGCGTTGTGGTCCACGCCGACGCCGTGCCCGCCCAGGTGGCCGAGGTTGCGGCCGATTCCGCAGCCGACATCGAGGGTCCGGCCGAGGTTGAGCCGGCGCACGTTCCACCGGTACGGCGCCTGCACATCGAGGACCTGCTTCCAACGCGCACCGCCGATGCGCCGCAGCCGATCGGTGTAGTCGGTACCTTCGGTCGACGGCGTCTCGGCATCGGTCACGGCGGGTACTTTGTCAGACTTCGCGGCGCCCGGCAAGCGTGGGCCCACCGCGCCGTGCGTCAGGTGTTCCACTCGAGCAGGTTCAGCAGGTAGTCGCCGTATCCGCTCTTGGTCAGCGGCTCAGCGAGCTTGCGCAGCTGGGCGTCGTCGATGAAACCGGCCCGCCACGACGCCTCCTCGACGCAGCCGATCTTGAAGCCCTGCCGTTCCTCGATCACCCGGACGAACTCCGAGGCCTGCACGAGCGAGGCGAAGGTACCGGTGTCCAGCCAGGCGGTACCCCGGTCCAGTACGGTCACCGCGAGCTCGCCGCGGCGCAGGTACTCGGCGTTGACCGCGGTGATCTCCAGTTCGCCACGCGCGCTGGGGCGCAGCGAACGGGTGATCTCCACGACCTTGTCGTCGTAGAAGTACAGCCCCGGCACCACGTACCGCGAGCGCGGCTTCTCCGGCTTCTCCTCGATGGACAGCGCCCTACCGTCGCCGTCGAACTCCACCACGCCGTACGCCTCGGGGTTGGCGACCGGGTAGGCGAAGCCCCGCCCGCCGCGCATCTCGGTGTTCTCGCGCAACTGCCGGCCCAGCCCGACCCCGTGGAAGATGTTGTCGCCGAGCACCAGCGCCACCGGGGAATCCGCGATGAACTGCGCGCCGATCAGGAACGCCTGGGCGATGCCGTCCGGGCTGGCCTGGACCGCGTACTCGATCCGCAGCCCGAACTGGCTGCCATCGCCGAGCAGCCGTTGGAACTGCGGCTGATCGTCCGGGGTGGTGATGACCATGATCTCCCGGATTCCCGCCATCACCAGCGTGGTCAGCGGGTAGTACACCATCGGCTTGTCGAAGACCGGCATCAGCTGTTTGGAGACCGCTTTGGTGATCGGCCACAACCGGGAACCGGTACCACCGGCGAGAAGGATGCCACGCATTGCGCCTCCTTTCGTTCGCGACTGCGGGGCTTGCTCCGCGGCGCTCCTCGCGCGCACCGGGGGCAGCCTACCGCCCCGGTGGACGCGGTCGTCCCCGCCGGTCGACTAGACTTCCCGCCTCGTGAGGATCCTCGTCACCGGCGGTGCCGGCTTCATCGGTTCACATTTCGTCCGCACCCTGCTCGGCGGGGGATTCAGCAGCGTACCGCCGGCTGAGCTGTCCGAGGTCACCGTGCTCGACAAGCTGACCTACTCCGGCAACCGGGCCAACCTGGACCCGGTCGCCGACGATCCGCGGCTGCGCTTCGTGCCCGGCGACATCTGCGACGACGACGTGGTCGACGGCATCGTCGGAGCGGCCGGTGGTATCGACGTGATCGTCCACTTTGCGGCTGAGTCGCACGTGGACCGCTCGATCCACAGCGCCGCGCCGTTCGTGATCGCGAACGTGCTGGGTACCCAGACCCTGCTCGACGCCGCCCGCCGGCACGGCGTCGGCCGCTTCGTGCACATCTCCACCGACGAGGTGTACGGCTCGATCACCGAGGGTTCCTGGACCGAGCAGTGGCCGCTCGCGCCCAACTCGCCGTACTCGGCCAGCAAGGCCGGCTCCGACCTGCTGGCGCTGGCGTACTACCGGACCCACGGCCTCGACGTGGTGGTCACCCGCTGCTCCAACAACTACGGGCCCTACCAGTTCCCGGAAAAGGTCATCCCGCTCTTCGTGAGCAACCTGCTCGACGGCAAGAAGGTACCGCTGTACGGCAACGGCGGCAACGTGCGCGACTGGCTGCACGTCGCCGACCACTGCGCCGGCATCCACCTGGCGATGGTCAAGGGGCGCGCCGGTCAGGTGTACAACATCGGCGGCGGTACCGAGCTGACCAACCGCGAGCTCACCGAGCGGCTACTGGCGGCCTGCGGCGCCGACTGGGACTCGGTGGAGTACGTCGAGGACCGCAAGGCGCACGACCTGAGGTACTCGGTGGACATCACCAAGATCTCCAACGAGCTCGGGTACACCCCGGCGGTCGACCTCGCCAGCGGGCTGGCCGAGACCGTCACCTGGTACCGCGACAACCGCGCCTGGTGGGAGCCGCTCAAGGAGCGCGCGGCGCTGGCGAAATGAGCGCCATGACCAACTGGTTGGTGACCGGCGCCGCCGGCATGCTCGGCCGGGACCTGGTGGACGTTCTGCAGCAGCACGGGGCCCGGTTTACCGCGGTGGACCACCCCGAGCTCG
>OBEQ012593419.1_pt1 | contig 39584 bp, 49 predicted proteins | sample 1670901 | NCBI WGS metagenome assembly OBEQ01 (sample SAMEA104232315, study PRJEB22302) | groundwater metagenome | biome: forest; feature: aquifer; material: groundwater | place: USA | collected 2011-08-07 | depth 5.4 m | reverse complement strand
CTTGCGAACAAGAATAACGGCGCCGATCGTCAGACCGATAGTGATAATTCCAGAAATGATTTGAAGTATAAACACGAATGATGAATTTAGAAAGCTATCCTGAAAGTTTACCGCGAAATCGGCCAAATTAAAATCACCAACTTGAAACGAAGTCAGGTTATAGAACGAAGCCAAAAGTTGAGCGATAAATTCTCCAATCATAGTTATGAGTCATCAATTATTGGTTATGTGTTTCTCCAGTTGGTGCGCAACCCGAAGTAATGTGGTTTCATCGAATGATTTAGCGATAATTTGAAAGCCGACGGGCATACCGCTCACAGAACCATTCCCGCACGGAATTGAAATACCTGGCAAGCCAGCGAGGTTTACGGGTACCGTGTAAATATCTTCCAAGTACAATGCGAGCGGATCCGAAGCCTTCTCCCCGATCTTGAACGCGGTGTTGGGCGCGGTTGGACCGACGATAACATCAACGGTTTTAAAGGCATCATCGAAATCTTTTTTAATCAGCGCCCGAACTTTTTGAGCTTTTAAATAATAGGCGTCATAGTAACCGGATGACAGGGCGTACGTGCCAAGCATGATGCGGCGGATGGGTTCCGGACCGAAGCCTTCCGTTCGCGAGGTAATGTATGTTTCAAGGAGTGATTCGGTATTCTGGTTTGAATGGCCGTAGCGGATACCATCAAAGCGAGCAAGATTGGCGGAAACCTCGCATGACACCGCAACATAGTACGCGGCGATCCCATACTCAAAGTTTGGAATACTGATTTCTTTGATTGTACAGCCAAGACCTTTGAGTTTTTCAATGCTTTCCTTAACTCGTTGAGCAACTTCGGGGGCAAGACCGTCCCGAAAGAATTCTTTCGGTACACCGACGGTTAATCCGCGAATCGTGTCGTTTAAGGTGGCAGTAAAATCCGGTACGTCATTGTTCACGGTTGTGGAGTCAAACACATCATGCCCACACAGTACATTCAACACGATTGCCGCATCCTCAACCGTTTTGGTGAGGGGTCCGATCTGATCAAATGATGATGCCATGGCAATAAGACCATGCCGTGAAACTCGGCCGTAAGTGGGCTTTAAGCCAACAATCCCGCACATCGAGGCCGGCTGACGCACTGACCCACCGGTATCAGAACCCAGAGCAAAGACTGCGAGATCCGCGGCCACAGCGGCGGCGGAACCGCCCGATGATCCCCCGGGGATACGGGATATATCGAGTGGATTTTTGGTCGGACCGTAAGCGGAATTTTCAGTCGATGTGCCCATGGCGAATTCATCAAGATTGGTTTTGCCCAGAAACACTGCCCCTGCCTTACGAAGTTTTTTAATAATCGTGGCGTCATAGGCGGAAATATAATTATCAAGAATTTTTGATCCGGCCGTGGCGCGGGTGCCTTCGATGAGAATGTTATCCTTGATGGCGCAGGGAATACCCACTAGCGGGCTCGAAGAGTTTACAGTTTCTAGTTTACAGTTTACAGAATCAAACACTGTCAGATATGCATTTAATTCGGGATTTTTGGCAAGAATTTTTTTGTGATAATGATCAAATAATTCGGAAGCCGAAAAATCTCCCCTCTTCAGAGCCTCTCGTACCGATTTAATTGTATGGTTTTTTTCTAACATCCTAGTTCCTATAACCTATTTCCTTTGTAAAATTGATTTCACTTTCACAAAACGATCTTTTCGCGCTGGTGCCTGATCGAGCAGAAGTTTTTCTAATTTTTCATCCATCACAAACTCACCGCGCGGTTCATCGGCGCGGACAGCGTTTACAAGTCCTGTTGTCTGATAAAGCGGTTCTACTGAACTCGTATCAGCTTGGTTAAGTTTTTCAACGTATTCTAAAATCGCGGACAGGTCTTTCTTGAGTTGCTCCCGCTTCTCCGGCGTCACCCGTACTCTCGCCAAATGAGCAATATGATCGAGTTCTGTATCAGTTAACATGAATGAAATTTATCATATTTAGACTATTTCATCATCATTGACATATTAGTAAAATAGGCGTATAATTAAAACATACCTTAACAATAAGCGAGTTCTGGATCCGGCATACTGTCGGGGATGGAATAAGCTTCAGCAACCGAGGAGACCTGACATGGGAGACTTGGTAAGAACACCACACAATGAGGTAACTGCAACCCTCGAGGTGCTCGAAGTCATGGGCGTGCTACCGGAACATTTGAAAAAGTTCCGCGGCGCTTCCAGCTGGGTTCAGCAACAAATCGCCAATGCGATCATTGCGAGCGACGAGAACTTCTTCTCGAAGCCGTCAACATCCGCATCTGTTCCCCCACCGCCCGAGCCCTTCTGGAAGAAGATCAGCAAGACCAGCATCTCCGTCAATCTCGGTTTCTCGCCCAAATTGCCGTTTGACGGTGCCGTGATCGAGAAGCACAACGGCGACGGCTGGGTTCTGGTTCAAAAACGGAAGGACGGATTATATGTAGGTGGTCACAGGATCATCCTCCATCTGTCCGAGCGTCAGCAGAACGGCAAGTCACTCAAGGGCTACGAGCTTCGTGAGGAACTGACCGGCAAGCCGGTGCTCAACGCGAACGTGCTCGACGCCCTCTTCGAGAATCAACACTTGATTCCCGAGGACTGGAAGAAAGATGAGAATGGCAACATCCGTTACATCTTCTTCTGGGGCACGATCTACCGCAACCCGGGTACCGGCAACCTCTGCGTCCGCTGCCTGTACTTCCGCGTTGGTTCGTGGTACCGGAACTACGGCTGGTTCGACAGTGACTGGCGTGGCAACGCTCCCGCGGCTTTGCTCGCAAGTAAGTCCTAGGTTCTTGGATAGTTAGTCCTAGCCCTTGGAACCTTTGCCCTGACAGGATTCGCTTCTGAAGCGAATCCTGTCAGGGATATTTTATTTTAAATTTATGTTATTATAATTTCAGTTTCGGTGAATACGTGGGCGACCATGCGTTTTCTGCTACCGAAGCCAGTATCCGTATATTCAGAATATCTCCGATCATGTATTTAGGATAGCGTGGTATACGTAGAAACTTCAAAAATTGAAGATACTTGGTGTGAGATGCTAGGGTATTATGATACCGAAGACTTCAGAACCCGAGATCGGTATTTAATACTTTAAGGTCGAACCTTGATTAGATATAGATATTTAATATTTATAAAAGTTTTTTAAATTCTTTGTCGGTTAAACCTGCATCTTGAAGGGCGGTTATGACTCTCTTTGCAGATACGTCGGTGAACAGCATGGTTAGGACGGAAGGGAAACCTTGACTTCTCTTATTTCTGAACCTTTGAGATCATCGTGAGACATAAAAAGATACGCAAGAATAGCGTCTTGGATATTGGTTAATACTTCCTTTTTGCTTTTACCCTGACTGTGACAGCCGGGAAGGGCTGGGACACGTATGTCATAGCCGTATTTACTTTTATGGATAACCGTTAAATAAGTCATACTTTTAGTATACCAATTACCATTTAAAAATCAAACAAATAGCCAAATACAAGGGATTATATCCCTTGTATGAGTAATTAAAGAAGAAGCTCCTTGGCTAGCTTTTTAGTTTCTTCCTGAAAGAATTTTTTTATCAATCGCCAATCAGCTTGGAAATTGAGATTCGGCGTGGGATCGTTTTCAGCATCATCAAAGTAGACCAAAGATTTGATAATATGGTGTAAGTCATGGCTTACGGAAGGATATTGCTCGGGCAAGAGGCGTATAAATTCTCGGAGCGGTTGAATATTCTGACAAAGCCAGTAGAGATCCAAAAAATCACGCTTGCGACCCCGCTGACTAATAGCAATTATCTTCATAACGCCAATATCTCGAGATTGTAATACTTTTATCTGTCCGTATTGGAGATAAGTCTGTTTCGGTACAAAAAAAGGATACGCAATAAAACTTACTTTCGCACCGAGAAATTGTCCATAAATTGTATTTTCTCTGGCGATGTCAGTTATCCAATCTGGTTCAGAAAAATGTTGTAATATATCTATAAGATTGAATTCATTTTTAGGTAGAAAAAAATCAAGATCCACAGATGTTCTATGACCAACTTGGAGAGTGAGAGCTGTGCCGCCAGCTAGATACCAAGCAGAGTCGTTGAGCCAGTCAGAGGTACTCAAACGTTCCAGAGCTCTTCTGGCAGCAGTCGGCAAAGCCTCAAGGTGCCAATTTACGGTTGTGTCGTGAGAAGATTCCATAGGGCTCGGGTCTGGACATGAATAGTTCGGGAGGTAAGAACAACCTTACGAACTAAGTTATGATCGTAATAGTGCCACATCCAACGGACCTCGTTATCATTACCGAAATCTAAAATTCGCTCGATTATATAGACCGCATCTTTTTGAGGGTCAATAGTATTAGGATTTATATCCCAGAAGAGGGTTGAACGAAATTCCATTGATTAAGTATAGCATATTTTAACTATAGAAACCACCTTTAATACTAGTTTAGCATTTCCAAAAACTCTTTTTCGTCTAATATTTTTACACCCAGTTTCTCTGCTTTGTCATACTTGGAGCCGGGGTCGGAGCCAGCGAGGACGTAGGAGGTGTCTTTACTGACGGATGAGGTGGCTTTGCCGCCCAGAGCGCGGATTTTGGCTTGGGCTTCTTCGCGGGACATGGAGTCGAGAGTGCCGGTGACAATAAATGTTTGACCGGAGAATTTACCTTTGGTTACGCCCTTGTCTTCCAGTATTTTTACACCAGCCTTTGTAAACTTCTGTAATAATTTTTTATGATACGGTCGTTTAAACCATTCGGTAATACTCAATGCGACAACAGGACCGACATCATCCACAGCGGTCAGTTCCTCTTCGGTGGCTGTAGCGATGCGATCGAGAGTGTGAAAATGCTGTGCCAAGACTCGCCCCGTCTCCTCCCCCACATGCATGATACCGAGGGCATAGACAAAACGAGAAAGTGGAACTTCTTTATGTTGGTTTATGGAATTGATGACATTCGTACTTGAAACTTCAGCAAAACGATCCAGATTTTGGAGGTCTTCAATCTTGAGGGTAAACAGATCGGCATAATCTTGAACGAGTCCGGCGTCCATGAGAGCATCGATGATTTTTGGTCCGACGCCATCAATATTTAAGGCATTGCGCGAGACAAAATGATAGATGGTTTCACGCTGGCGTGCCGGACAGTCAGTGTTGGGGCAGTATGATGCAACTTGCTCTGCTTCTTTTTTAATAGGGGTATCGCAAACAGGGCATCTTGCCGGTAAGTGAAAACTTTTTTCTTTGTCCGTGCGCAATTCCGGTAATACTTTCAAAATGTCGGGGATAACATCACCGGCTCGACCGACGATAACCGTGTCGCCAATTTTTAGACCCAGGCGTTCAATCTCATCAATATTATGTAATGTCGCCCGGCTCACGGTGGTGCCGCCGATTGAGACCGGCTGTAAGTACGCCACCGGTGTTAAGACTCCAGTTCGTCCGATTTGGACTTGAATATCCTCAACAATAGTCTGGGCGGATTTGGGCGAAAATTTAAACGCGATTGCCCCACGCGGTGATTTACCGATGACGCCGGCTTGGCGATAGACCGCATTGTCGTTCACGGAAATAACGACGCCGTCAAATTCATAGTTTAAATCATCACGGCGCTGTTCCCAGTGGGTGTGAAAGTCGAGAACTTCTTCTATTGTCTTGACCGTTTTACCATGCGGGTTTGTACCGATTCCCCATTGGTTCAAAGCTTTGTATTCATCTGAATGACTGGCAAATGCGTTGCCGTAGGTTCCGTCAATGCCGACAATACTATAGGCATAAAAAGAAAGTTTGCGCCCAGCGGTTATTTTTGCATCCAATTGACGAATAGTCCCAGCGGCAAAGTTGCGGGGGTTGGCATATACTTTTTCATCCCCTATTACTTGCTGTTTGTTAATTCGAGAAAATTCCTTTTTGGTTAAAAATACTTCTCCGCGAACGAGCAGAGTTTTAGGAATTTTTCGTTCTTGATCGCGGAGTCGGAGCGGTACGGCGTCTACGGTGCGGATATTGTGGGTGACATCTTCACCGATCAGACCGTTCCCGCGGGTTGAGGCTTGAATCAAAATTCCGTTTTCATAACGAAGTTCAATCGCCAGTCCATCTATCTTTAAATCGCAATAATAGTCACCGCTATAGGGGCGACCCAAAAAATTATTGAGTCGTTTCTGCCAATCACGAAAATCGTGAGGGCTAAACGCGTCATTGAGCGAAATCATCCGACCGGGATGCGTGACTTTAGTGAAGCCTTTGAGCGGTTCCCCCGCCACGCGCTGGGTCGGTGAATCAGGCGTAATGAATTCGGGAAATTGCTGTTCCAAATCAAATAATTCTTTTTTTAAAGAATCCAAAGCATCATCAGAAATTTCCTGCTGATCGAGGACGTGGTATTGATAACGGTAGTGATTGATGATTTTTCTCAACTTATCTATCCTTGTTTTTGTCTCAGTCTTATTCATACGTTAATAAAATTATCAGTTATCATTTTCCAGTTTTCAATAAGTTTCCAATTGATCAGTTCTCAAACACTGAAAACTGTGAACTGTGAACTGTGAACTGGAAACTAATTTTCTATTGGGTGGTGACTTGGAGGGATCGGCTGACACCGCGGTACGTGCCGACGGCTTGGGTGTTGAGCGGGTTTGCGGTGCAGTCCGGCGGTATGAGCGTATAGGTGGCGCCATTGGTCATCACGGGTTGAGGCAATGCCGGATGGGCGCGATTAATGTAGAGACACCATTCTAGGGCACTGTCAGCAGCGTAAATGGCACCCACTGACCCCGCACCGGCATCTCCGATGGCTCTAATCTTGGGCAGATAAATACTAACCAACGTCAACGTTATCGCCAGCATACTCCCCAATATCAAAATCGTAAATATGATGACAGAACCTTGTTGTTTAGAATTCAGTTTGGACATCGCGGGAGGAGACGGTAGTCTCCAGGTTAAAGGTTAGTATTTCTCGGCCGGTTTTATTTTGAATGGAAGCCAAAAGTGTCACCCGAGTCTGTTGTTTATCAGTCGGTCCGGAACCAATGACGCAAAAATTAAGCCGTGAAAACGCAACTGTCGACGAACTTAAATCAGTAGTAACGCCATCAGCGATGCGTTGGAGAATACCAGTGGTTAACGTATAGGTCACGGTGCCATTCACGGGGTGAATGATTGTCAATGATGTCGCGGTGCAATTTGGTGATTCTTGATTTTGGATTTGGCTGACTCGAATCTCGCGAGCCATGAGTTCCATAATAAAGAGGCCGTTCTCTTGGATTTTTTGGGCTGAAAAAGCTCGCCGTTCAATCGCTAAAACTTGAATAAAAAGACCACTCACCGTAATGGCGATGATAGAAAATATAAAAGCGGAGATAAGAACCTCAACCAAAGTGAAACCACTTTGGGAATTGCGAATTACGAATTGCGAATTACGAATTATCATTTCCAATCGAATAAATGTTCTTCGGCGGTTATGGATTTTAGCGTGTTGGATTGAGCCAACCAAGTTATTTGGCTCACGATTTTTAATTCGCCAGCGTTGACTTTGGTAATCGTAATTGCCCGCGTGAATTTTGTGGGTGTCCCGCCCGAATAAGTATAAAGACCGTTGTTTAAATTAAGAGGCGGGTTATTGTCAAAAGAAAACAGAGTCGTCGAATTCCATTCCGTTTCGTATGTGCCGGCTGTGAGACCAAAATCAAAAACTCGGTCATTAAACCAATTGGTGTCACGGATAGCCCGCACAACCTCAATTCCCTCTTGAGCTAAGCCCGAAGCGGTAAGGTCATCACGAATCAGCGCGCTTGTTCGGCTGGCTGAAGTTGAAACAGTCAAAATCGGAATCAGCGCGGTTGTTAAAATAACTAAAGCGACTAGGGTCTCAACCAACGTGAACCCGCCAGACTTTTTGTTCCAAAAATTCAGGCGGGCAAGCCATTTTTTAATATTTAAATATTTAAATATGTTTCTCATTGTGATTCAATTTTACCAGATGGATAAATAGAAATAGCACGGCAATTTTGAGGACAGGCTGCTCCTGACGCGCTAATATTGATACTCAACGGTGGTTGGTTTAATAAAGCGCTATTGTTGATATAAGTTTTTGGGTCCGGGGGCAAGAAAAATACGTCACTAAAAGGATTAGTAAATTGGACTTTTGAATTAATGAAGGTTTGAGTCGGCAGAAGTGTGTCTTGATTAGATTGGTAGTTTTTATCGATAGTCGAGCAATCATTCGTAGTGGCTGACGGCCCGACATAAATAGCAAATTGGTTTACGTCAATATAATGAATACCATAGCCGCAAGGGTTATAACCATTGTAAATTTTACTTGAAATTGCTTTAGTTTGAGCTTCCCGAACGGTGGCGATAACGAGATTAGCGCTTTGTTCAATATCAACGCGGGTGCGTGAAAAATTAGTAATCAATGAAGTGCTTAAAAAACCTATAATTGCCATCACCACGACCATTTCAACGAGTGTGAACCCAGCCCCACTTTTGAAACAAAAGTGGGGCTGGGCAAGCTCCTGCTTATCGGAATAATGAGAAAAATGGAAGGGTGCCATGATAGAAAATGAGGGATATTATCGCGGTCAAAGTTAAGAATGAACCAAGTGGGATATGATCAGTTCGAGAGACCTTTTTGGTGACAAGGAGACCAACCGAGACCACTGCTGCCAGCCAAATACCCAAGACAATGACCATAAATCCAATGGGATAACCAAACATGAGCCCCAAAAGTAACGCCAACTTTACATCGCCAAAACCGAGCTTTTTACCAGCAGAGACTGTATAAAGTATAGCAAAAAAAGTGGCAGAAAGTAATGCTGTTAAGAAATAAGAGGTCGGATTAGGAGTTTTAGTGAGGTCGTAAATTGTGTAGACGGCGATAGCTGGAAATATAAAAATATCTGGCAGAATAAAATAGAAGAGATCAAAGAAAAACAGACTTATAAGGACCAAAAGTCCAATGATTGTGATTACACTTTCCAAATTAAACGCCGGTTGCCAGGTGAAAAAGAATATACCCAAGACAATTCCGGTGGTTAATTCTACCAGTGGATAGCGTTTACTAATCCGTTCGCTACAATAACGACACCGACCGCGTAATGTTATAAAACTTAAGATAGGAACAAGGTCGTACCAAGCTAGGCTATGGTGACAAGAACGACATTGAGAACGCCCCCCTAGTTCTTTGTATTGAGGTAAGCGCCATAAAAGCATATTTAAAAAACTCCCATAGATGGTTCCGAATAAGAAAGCCAATATACTGACAGTAAGCATATAATGTAGAGTATACCAACTGCTCGAACATTAAAAAAGGTCGCTCGAGGCGACCTTTTTTAAATAAGACGTTTCTATTTTTGACCCTGATCGTAGACGCAGTCTCGAGCAGCCCCAGCGGCGTATGCGGCGGTACAGGCTTCGGTAGTAACAGGATTACTGGCGTCTAAAGCATTTCCTGTCCAACCAGCTGAACTAATATCAGCATCTGCAGTAAGGGCTGAAGCGTTCTTTTGTTCAAGTTCGGTCCAGATGTGGAATTGAGTTGGACTTGCAGCTGTATTGTAAGCGTAGAAATAGTTAGCCGCAGTTACGGGGTCGACGGGTAATGCGGACGAGGTGAGGTATTTTCCGAGGTTTGCGATGGTTAAGGCGGTTGGATACTTACCACTATTGTCATCAAAATAGAGTTCAATCGTAGTTCGTAACTGATTTACGTCAGCAATGCGCTTAATGTCTCTGGCCTTTGCTCGGGCGACGCCGAGTTGTAAGAGTAACAACGTGGCGAGGACACCGATGATGGCGATTACGACCAGCAATTCGACCAACGTGAAACCTCGTGAGAACCGAAGCGATTTTTTAGTAAACACGAATAGTGAGTTCTGGTCGTGCGAATTCGGGTTTTTCCGACTCCTAACGAACCAGGAGACTACTTAATTTAATAACTTCAGTATAGGCTATGATTTAAATAGTGCAACTTGAGATATCAACACTAGCTTCCTCCGACCAAACTATAGATTGGCAACAGAATACTTGAAACCAGAATTGCGACCGCAAAACCTAACACTAAGACTAAAATCGGTTCAATAAGCTGGGTGATACTCCCAATAGCGGCTTCGGATTCTGATTTGTAAAACTTCGAGATATGTTCAAGCATATAATCGAGTTTGCCGGTTCGCTCTCCGATAGCAACCATTGAGCTGAAAAGAGGGGGCATTTCATTGTGCTTCATAAGAATTTCAGAAATCGTGCCTCCATTTCTGACATTTTCTCCCGAGGCGAGCATAATCAGACGATAATTATCATTGCCCACCAAATCGGCTGTAATTTGAATAGCATCTAGAATGGAAATACCTGATTTAATTAGAGTTGAAAGACTTTCTGAAATTCTGGCTAAATAGAGATTTTGAATAACCCCGCCCAAAGCTGGCAAATGAACAAGGGCGTCATCTTTCCAGACCTTACCTTCAGGACTCCTCAAGAATTTAAACAACAAGAAACCGCCAATAATAAGAATCCCGAGGATATAATAGAGATAAGTATTCAAAAAGTCAGTACTAGCCATCAATATACGAGTACTTAGAGGTAAATCTTTAATACCAGAATCTTTAAACACCGCAAGTAATTGAGGTAGCACGTAGACTGCCATAATCAGACTGACAATAAGCATGGCTGAAACGACAAAGGCTGGATAAATTAAAGCTCCTCTGATTTTTGAGTTAATACCCTGGCTTCGTTCTAAGTAATCGGCAAGATATGAGAGTGAACTTTGAAGTTTACCGGTTACCTCCCCTGCTTGGACGAGTTTGACATAGAAGGAAGTGAAAATTTTCGGATGGGCACTTAAAGCGGCCGATAAGGAAGAACCGCCTTCGACTGCTTCAGCCACATCTGTTACAATTTTACTAAGACCAGATTTTTCTGTTTGTTGAGCCAGAGTACGCAAACCCTCTGCGAGGGGCATATCAGCTTCAACAAGAGTGGCAAGTTGACGCGTGAAGACGACGATATCTTTGTTAGCAATCCGGGAAAAAACTTGATTTAAATCTTTAGAAAATACATCTTTCCGAAGCGGGATTAACGATAAAACCACCAATTGTTTAGTGTGAAGAATCTCAATAGCATTATCCTGACTTGGTGCCGAGATCGTGCCAACCACAATACGACCTTCACTATTTTTGGCCTGATAATTAAATTCCATTATTGTAACCGCGTAGGTTTTGCGGGTTTATTGAATAAAATTCGGCGCGTTCAAGACTTATTTCTTTGCGTCTAACCAAATCGGCTAAAGATCTATCCATTGATATCATACCAATATCTTGGCTAGTTTCGATAGTCTGATCAAGTTGACGAGGTTTGTTATCTCGAATCAGGGTTCGAACGGCAGTCGTGGCAATCATCACTTCCACGGCCGGTACAAGTCCACCTTGAATACGGGGAATCAGACGTTGGGAAACAACACCCGATAATGTCGCCGAGAGTTGATTCCGGATTTGAGGCTGTTGATTCGGGGGAAAACTGTCGATGATTCGTTCAATAGTTTGAGAAGCGCTATTGGTGTGCAATGCCGCGAAGACCAAGTGCCCGGTTTCAGCGGCGGTGACGGCAGCACTCATGGTTTCATAATCCCTCAAATCACCGATCATAATGACATTCACGTCTTCGCGGAGGGCCGACCGCAGGGCTTTATTAAACGATAAGGTGTCTTGGTAAACCTCGCGCTGGTCAATGATACTTTTTTCAGGCGTAAAAATATATTCAATCGGATCTTCGACGGTGAGAATTTTTTCGCCTCGTTCTTTGTTGATAATATCAATTAAACTGGCGAGGGTCGTTGATTTACCGTGACCGTTAGGACCGACAATCAGAACAAAGCCTTGGGAAAGTTTGGTAAAAATTCTTAAAATCGACGGGAGTTTTAAATCTTCAAGAGTTTTGACTTGATTGGGAATAAGTCGGAGCGTTGCGGCATAGGCCTCGCGCACCTGGTATACGTTGACGCGGTAGCGATTGCCTCCGGTCAATTCGAGTGAGAAATCAATTTCTTTTTCTGATAAAAAACGGGCTTGGCGTTCGGGTCCAAGAAGACTCATAACAAGTTCTTTAAGTATTTCCGTAGTTAATATCTCGTGATTAACGAGGGGTATCAGCCGACCATCCACACGCAGGGTTGGATAAGTTGCCGGTGAAAGATGTAAATCCGACGCGCCGTTTTGGGCGGCGGCGAGCAATAGTTCATCAAGGTATTTACCAGAGTCAATCATGAAACAGTTTCCAGTTTCCAGTTTCCAGTTTCCAGTTATTGAGAACTGATCACTTATTGGAAACTGAAAAATGATAACTTAAATTTTAGGCGCTCTCCCCCGCTTGAGCGACTTCCAGAAGTTCTTCTAATGATACAACACCTTTTAGAACTTTTAAAATTCCGTCTTGAAACATCGTGATCATTTCCTGGCGTTTGGCTTCGGCGCGCATGTCCGCTTCGGAAATATTACCCAGAATTATTTTTTCAAATTCGTGTGTCATCTCAAGTGTCTCGAAAATACCGATGCGACCCTTGAACGCTTTACCCCCGCACTGCTTGCACGGATTTTCGAGATTGGGTTTGTAAATCGTATAGCCGTCTTTCGATAAAAACTCTTTTTGGTATGAAGCCGGCATATCTTTCAGAGCATTTTCGATAATTCCCGTCTCGGCGGCATTGGACATTTCTTCTAATTTGCAATCCGCGCATAGTCGACGCAGGAGACGCTGGGCGGCGGCAACATTTAAAGTCGAGGGCAACAGATAGTTCTCAACACCCATGTCAATCAAACGCGGGACGACGCCGACAGCGTCATTAGTGTGGAGAGTTGAGAGAACGATATGACCCGTCAAAGCGGCTTGGGTTGCCAGTGATGCCGTATCTTTCTCTCGAATTTCACCAACCAGGATAATGTCAGGGTCTTGACGCAAGATATGCCTCAAACCCGAGGCAAAAGTGTAGCCAATTTCTTCATGAATTTGGGATTGGTTAACACCATCGACATAATATTCAATCGGGTCTTCGAGAGTCACGATGTTTACATCATCAGTATTGATTTTTTTCAGCATGCCGGCGAGAGTGGTGGATTTGCCGGACCCGGTCGGACCGGTAATAAGAATTGAGCCAAAAGGTTTCGCCATGCCTCGGGTTATGACATCTAACGAACGCCCGTCAAGGCCTAAATCCGGTAAGTCAACTGAACCCGCAAGCGGATCCAAAATACGCATGACGATTTTTTCGCCGTTCTTGGTCGGAAAACTGGAGACACGAAAATCAATCTTACGGTCATTGAGACGGGTTGAAAAACGACCGTCTTGGGCTAAGCGGGTCTCATCAATTTTTAAATCTGAAAGAATTTTAATACGCGTGGCGACGGCCGTATCTAAATTTTTGGGGAGAGTTAAGGACGTAATTAGAACACCATCAACCCGGAAGCGAACCCGAACTCGATCTTCAAATGGTTCAATATGGATATCTGAAGCTCGAGAATCAACGGCGTGACGGATAATCACGGCGACAATCTTAGTCACGGGTGCTTCAGCCATAATCTCATCTAAATTTTGACCCGGCGCGACAGCAACTTTTTTACTGAATTCTTCGTTCAAAGATTCAAGGGCTTTACCGACTTCACCTGAAAGAGTCCGATAGTTACGGATAATAGAATTGTAGTCTTTGTAACTGATAACATATTTTTCCAGGGTCAGACCTTTATCGGCGGCGACGAATTTGAGAGCTTCCAGCGCTTCGACATCTTCCGGATTGATAATTCCAACCTTGAGAGTTGTTTCCTCTTTGCCAAAGGGCGTAATTTTATAAAAATTAACAACATCTTCGCCAATATCTTTGAGGGCGTCATGACTCAATTCGACATCATCAAGTCGAATGACGGGTAATCGATACAACTTTGACTTAAATGCGGTCAGGTCATCATCAGAGATAATACCCTGTTCGATAAGGACCTGGCCGAGGTCTTTATTTTGTTTTTTCGAGACGTCTTCAGCACTTACGCCCTGTTCGGGGGTGAGAATTTTGGCTTTCAGGAGTTCCTGAAAAAGAGTTGTGGGAATTTGCTGAGGCATGATGATAAAATCCTAAAAAAGTTTCCAATTACCATTTTCCAGTTTTCATTTATTGAGAACTGATCATTTATTGGAAACTGATAACTGAAAACTGATAGTCTATGGCGCGAAGATATCTTTTTTGCCGGTTACGCCGGGGTTAACCGGTGACTCACCCGAAATAATGAGACCTTTAGACAGAGCATTATCAAGCACTGAAAAATCTATCTTTAAGTTTTGAAATGCAGTCAAGTTGTCCTGATTGCTTAACATTGGTGGTGGGATGACAGCTGTCGTGGATTTGAACCATTGGCTATAGACGACATAACCCCCAACTAGACCCACGAGGACAATAAGCAGAATATAAAGTTTTGAGGGTGATGATTGCATTATTTCAAATAGTACGCATTACCTTTGATACGAAAAGCGATAATCGGAGAATTGTCTGACGTTGGACTGGCGTCTATATTAACAATATCGATAACTCGGACGTTGCGTTCCAAAGCCATGAGGAATGATTTAAACGCCGGGTAACTGCCGTTTAAACCCATGTCCATAGATTGTAAATCATAAGGGTCTTTGGTTTGACTGGTGTTTGTGCCCAAAGAAAGACTTGTCAGTTGAAGACCATTTTGGGTAGCAAGGGCTTGAATTGAAGAAACAAGTTCCGGGGCGCTCTTTTGGGCGGGCACGATGGAACCAAAACGTTGAATATCAGAAGAATGTTTGGCGTATTCTTGGGTCAAAGCGCTGATATTAGCGATGATACTGTTACGATTCTCAAGAATAGTCGTGCGTTCGCTCAGAGCATCACGTTGAGCCAGTATTGTGTCGTAGAGGGGCATTACGAGAATCCAAAACAAAATTCCGACAATTGCAATCAAGCCGGCGCCGATATAGGTGCGAGATAAGGTCATTGATTTTTTAAAAACTTGGTGACGTCAAAAGTAATTTTGACATTAAAATCCAGTTTGCCACTGGTGAGTGTGTTCACACCATTAAGGGTAATGTCTTTGATTGAATCGTCAGCGACAAAAGCGGCAAGTTGTTTGGCGAGCGTGGCATAGTTATCACTCAAAGCTCGGACATTGAAATTCTCCTCATTTAAAATTGCTGAAAATGATTTGAACTGAACATTACTTTGCAGGGCCGATTCAATTCGAGATAATCCGGCTGACCAATAAGTGTGTTTGTTGAGAATTTGGTTGGTAATACCTATCTGTTTAGAAAGCGTAATTAAATTTTGTTCAGCCTCCTTGTTGCGCTGTTTTTCCAAAGCAAGGATCTGGGTGTCAGCATCCCCTATTTGGGTGGTTAAACTCTCGCTATACCACCAGAGACCGCCATAGAGGACAGCAACAATCACGAGCAGACTGATGCCGATGGAGATGAGTCTGTTTTCTCCTGGAATTTTAATATCAATCCTTTTTCGTGTTTCCGGAAGAAGTTGTAATCCGCCTTTATCTGCCATAGAAGTTAATTATAACGTACTTTACCTATCTACATATCAACATTCTAGATATCCCGCATAGCCAGGCCGGCGGCGACGGCAAAAGTGCTCGCTAATTCCCCAATTTCAGCCTTAAGACCCTGGGGGTAGATAATCCGAGCGAAAGCATTGCCGGCAAAAACCTCTTGACCCAGTTTTTGTTTAAAGTAATTTAAGAAATTCGGCATATTCACGACTCCGCCAACGAGTAACACCCGAGCCACCTTCTCCCCTTTTGAGTTTTCGAAGGAACTTAATGTCTTTTTAGTCTCAAACGCCATCATATCAATGAGTGAACTCATAGCTTTGTTGATAATATTTTCATCGATGGCTTTCATTCCTAGTTTTTTCTTAAGTTCATCGGCTTTTTCAAGACTCACATTTAAGGAGCGAGCAATACTCTTGGTAATTTCAAAACCACCGACTTCATAATTATGCGATAAGCGTTCATAGCCTTTACTGACGATGACGATTGAGGTACTGCGCCCACCGATGTTCACGATCGCGGTCGGCGCGAGGTCATTCCCCAACAACGCCCGAATCAATGCCGAGTTCTCAAGTTCCAGAGCTTTGAGATTCAATCCCGCGCCGGTCATAATGCTTTGGTAGCGCACCGTTTCGTCTTTGGGCACCGCTGCGAGGAAGACTTGGACTGTCGGGCGGACACCCTCGCCCGTCACGCCAATGATTGACCAATCCAGGACCACTTCTTCCAGCGGGATGGGCACATATTTACGGGCTTCAAACGGAATCGCTTTCGCGAGTTCGTCTTCGGACAGGTACGGCATCTCGATTACGGTAGCGAATGTCGAAAATGATGGAATCGAAGCTACGGCGTCACGGGCGGATATTTTAGACTTGCTTAACAGTTCTTTAATTCCCCAAATAATTTCACTGTCGGGCAGTTTGAGAATACTTTGTTCACCGTTGGGCGCGTTTTTGTCACTTTTTAATTCAAAGAGACCGTAATTTTTGAGCGTGAAACGGTTATTATTGGTTTCCAGTTCGACAATTTTAATTGAAGCCGTACCAATATCAATACCGAGTTTGCTTTTTGAACCAAAAAGATTGAACATTACAGAAGCTTATTAGCCGACTAGCTTATTAGAAGTATAGCATAAGAACACTTTGTAAATGTCCACTTTTTTAAATTTTATTTTCAATCTTATCTTTCCTTATCGATGTATCGTTTGTAGTCGGTATTTAAATCATCGGTATCTTTGTCAGCCGTGTTTGAATAAACTACCGATTAAAAAACAGTTCGAATGTATTGGCTGTCAGCGACCAACACCCCTGGGCAAGACCTGCACGTTTTGTCGAGACACCAATCCGCTCGACCAGCTTCTTGTGGTAGCTGATTTTAAAAATCCAACAGTTGCGTCGCTCATCAAAGCCTACAAATATCGCTTCTTACCTGAACTTGCCCTTCCATTAAGTCGTCTGGCCTGTCGCTATCTTGACCACATCGCTCACCGTGATCATTTTTCAATAGTTGAAGGGAATCCCCTGTTGATATCCGTTCCGCTTCATCGGATTCGCGAGAATCGACGCGGATTTAATCAAGCAGAATTGTTGGCGCGGTTAATTGCTCGGCATTATCGTCTCGACATCGGTGAAGGCTTGATTCGTATTACTCAAAGTATCCCCCAGGTTGATGTCAAAGACCGTGCCAAGCGTCTTTCAAATGTTCGGGGACTTTATGCGTGTCCGAATCCTGATGTTTTTCAGGGTCGAACTATTCTTTTAGTAGATGATGTCTGTACCACCGGTGCGACTTTAAACGAATGCGCCCGCATTTTGAAAGAAGCGGGCGCAAAGTCTGTCTCTGCATTGGCGATTGCACGGGGTTAATTATAAAAATAGAAGAGCCCCGCTTAGCGGGGCTCGGTGGTTATGGTCAGAATGCTAGACTCCAGCAGGAACAAGAATTTCGAAGTCCGAAGCTCGGAAACGAAGTGGGATGTAATGTATACGACCATCCTCATCCCAATCCCCATCGGCTGTCGTGGCGGTCCTTTCTCGGAAGGTTACATTCCAAGTATTTTCGCCCAAGTAGTAAACTTGGTCGACCGTCATCACAGGTGGAAGTTCCCGTTCATGTTTGCTTCTTTTCCAGTCGTTGCTTTGAGCTGGCGCGGTAAGTTGTGCTGTGGGTTTCACTTGCGCGCCCGGTTGGATCGGCGGTTGGACGTCGTCGATGCGGGCACGAACTACCCCTTTCAAATAGTGCGCGTATTCGAGTGAATCGTCTCCACCGATAATGATCGCGAGTCCACTTCGAGACACTCCCGCTCGCGCCGTAGCCCGCATGAACTCATCCAAAAGCCTGTCCGTCTCCAACGCGTAGGGATTTCCCATTACCGATCTCCTTTTTCAAAGTCCCCAGTTTTCGTAGATATATAATACCAATTTTAGCTATAAAGTCAACTGGCGGAGAAGGTGGGATTCGAACCCACGAAGCTCTTGCGAGCTTGGCAATTTAGTAGATTGCTCCGTTAAACCACTCCGGAACTTCTCCATTATTAATGGATAATATCATATTTTTGTCTATTGATCTAGGTTAACCTATGATATAATGGTAACATGGCTGAACTGTATAATGATAAAAATAGGGTTATATTTCAAAAGAACAAACAAACTGAATTTATTAAATCAGTGGAAAAGGTTTTACAAGTCGAAACTCGAGGGATTGCTAATATACTCAAAGTAAATACTAAGACTGTACTCGGTTGGAAGAAAGAAAAATTCTCAATGCCCTTATTTGCTGTGCGCCACCTTTCCAATAAGAGTTCAATAGAGTTTCCAAAAAATATAAAGATAAAAGATAGGTATTGGTATGTACACAAAGGATCCAAAAAAGGAGGCATGGCCTTGATAAAAAAATACGGTCGAATACCAGTTGATCCTCAATACAGAAAAGAAAAGTGGAGAGAATGGTGGAATAGTAGAGGAAAGTTTATGTCTACAAATTTTCCAAATAAACCACTCCCGTTCAATAGACCCAAACCATCTGAGGATCTTGCAGAATTTTTTGGAATTATGATGGGTGATGGAGGCGCAACTCGCTGGCAAATTTCAATAACTCTTCATCATATTGATGATCTGGAGTATAGTCTTTATGTAATAAGTTTAATAAAGAAACTCTTTGATGTTGTTCCGAGTATAATTCATGTGCCTCGGGGTTCTGTAAATCGAATAGAAGTTTCTAGAACTGGTCTGGTAACCCATATTCATTCTCTCGGAATAGTTATTGGTAACAAAGTGAAACAAGAATTTGATATCCCAAAATGGATTAAAATTAATTCTAAATATTGTGTAGCATGTGTTCGGGGGTTGGTTGATACTGATGGATGTGTTTTTAAAAACAAATATAAGATTAATAGTAAGTGGTATTCATATACAAAGATTGATTTTATAAGTGCATCAACTCCACTAAGAGAATCAGTTGTATACATTTTGAGAGATTTAGGTATGAATCCATCAATAAGCGGTAGACATGTCAGATTGAATAGTAGAAAAGATGTTGAAAATTATTTTAAGATTGTTGGCTCACACAATCAAAAACATTTAAAAAAATACTATAATCAGGTAACATGGTAACTTGCAGTGTTAGTTGAGGAGGGGTACGTTAATGGTAAACGAATGGCTTGCTAAGCCATGACCCTTTATCGGGTTTGTGGGTTCGAGTCCCACCCCCTCCGCCATACTTTTGCGGGACTAAACTGTGACGGTCTAATAATTCTAGATATATTGGAACTATGAAATTTTTCGACTCTTTTTATAAAAATAAAGTTTTTTTAAATTCCGTTGCGGGTGTTTTATTTTTCGTTTTAGGATTTACAAGCCATTATTTAATAAATCGCTATTTTCCTAAAGAAACTTCTCAACCATTGCGACCTGGCGTTTATGGTAAATTAACAGATCCGCTTATCGGTATAATTATTCCTGAAGAAGTTGGAAAAGAAAAATACCATTTACTACTTAGCCATTTGGGAAAGTATATTAGTGAGTCAAAAAGAGAGAATAAAGTCCAGGATGTTTCAGTATATTTTAGGTCACTCAAGAAGGGGGAGTGGATTGCCATTAATCAAGATGAGAAATTTTCTCCAGCCAGCATGCTTAAAGTTATGGTTCTGATGGCTTACTTAAAAATAGCTGAAATAGCCCCACAAACTTTAGATCATAAAATTCTTTATGATGGTACTTTTAATAAAAATGCCAATTTAAATTATCAGCCATCAAGTAGTTTAAAATCAGGAAAGTTTTATACCGTTTCTGAACTTTTGGGTAGGATGGTTCAATATTCTGATAATAATGCCGTCCATCTTTTGTTCAAAGAGGACACTATTAATATAAGTAGCCTTCAATTCCTGTTCGCCTATCTTGGATTGGTGGTGCCTGATTTTTATAACGATTCAGACACGATATCTACTAAAGAATACTCCAGATTCTATCGGGTTTTATACGGGGCGACTTACTTAAACCAAGCAATGTCTGAGAGGGCTTTAGATATGCTTACTAAAACCAACTTTAATGATGGCATTGTGGCTGGGATCCCAGCAGATATACAAGTAGCTCATAAGTTTGGCGAAAGGTCATTAATCTTGCCTTCTGCTGACACGGTAATTAAAGAACTGCATGATTGCGGCATTATTTATTATCCAAAAAACCCTTATTTTCTGTGCGTTATGACCAGGGGCGTAGATTTTAATATTTTAAGCTCATTTATAAAAGAGGTATCGGCAATAGTCTATAAGGAAGTTAAGAAATTTCCGATATAGTGAGTGACAGGGTGAGGAGTTTAATTGATTTTTGCGTTGTTCAACGATAAGCTGGGTATAAAAAACTGCTCCGTAATGATCTGCTGCCAATAGGTTCTAATATCATCCCATACTCCCCGCAGATTGAAAAATTCAATGCAAATCACTAAAATTAAATAAGACTCATTATGTCAAAAGACACTATTATTAGAAAAGCGGAACGGTTTGAAACGCATCATCGGATTATTGTCTTTACGATCGTTTTAATCGGCAGTATTATCGTCACGCGGTTGGCCGTGCTTGTGCATGACCCGAATCCGGTGGTCTTTGGTCTTGAATTACACCATTTTGATTACGGTATTTTACTTCTCTTAATAAGTTCACAGCTATCACTTTTTGGGCCTCGACGGTTGCGTGATCTATATGTCCTCATGACCGCGGTTGCCTCGGGTCTGATTTTGGACGAATACTGGATGATTCGCCATGGCGTTGATCATGCGGCAACCCGAGCCCAAGAATACAATTCCACATTGTATTCCGTGATGATTTTGTCCACTGTCGTGCTCTTAGGAATTCTATTTGCTCATTCTCTATTTCGTCATAGAAAAAAGAAATAAACAACCAGATTTAAAAGAAATACGATACCTATCATGAGTATCGCATTTTCAATTTTTGATGATTGTTAATTTAAGGATTTTCTGGTAAAATAGTAGAACCTCAATGTCACATAACACCACACAATCTGCTTCAAAAACACGACCGCCTTCGGCAGGGCGGAGCGAGCCTATGGCGAGTCACAGACCGCCGATTGTGGTCGTGCTGGGTCATGTTGATCACGGCAAGACCAGTTTGTTGGATGTTATTCGCAAAGCCAATGTAGTGGGTGGTGAATCGGGCGGCATTACCCAGCATATCGGGGCCTATCAGGTTGCGGTTCCACAGGAACCAAAATCCGCCTCTGGCGGACTACCGTTCAAGATGATTACATTTCTTGACACGCCGGGTCATGAAGCATTCAGTGCCATTCGATCGCGGGGTACGAAAGTCGCCGATGTGGCGATTTTGGTTGTGGCGGCGGATGAGAGCGTCAAACCCCAAACCCAAGAAGCGATCCGGATTATCAAAGACGAAAAGATTCCCGTGGTGGTCGCGATCAGTAAAATCGACAAACCCGGCGCTAATGTTCAAAAAATAAAACAAGACTTGGCGGGTGAAGAAATCCTGGTGGAAGATTGGGGCGGGACGGTACCAGTGGTTGAATTCTCGGCGAAAACTAATCAAGGTGTGAATGAATTGCTAGATATGGTTCTCCTCGTGACGGAACTTGAAGATCTCCAAGAAGACCGTTCCTTGCCGGCCACGGGCGTGATTATTGAATCCAATCTTGATAAACGGCGGGGCTATGTGGCGACGGCTCTTGTGAAAAAAGGTATTGTTTCGGTTGGTGACTGGATCGTCGCGGGTGCGGTGGTGGGTAAAGTAAAATCGATGGAAGACTTTATGGGTAATCTTTTACAATCTGCCGAACCGTCTCAACCCGTACTGATCACGGGTTGGCCGAATACACCCGAGATCGGCCGTGAATTTACGACGGCATATACCAAAGACAAAGCCCTTGATCTTGCCGGGGCAAATATCGACCTCGCTCCCCTGTTTTCTTTCTTGAAGACGAGCCGTACCCAGATTGACCCGAATAAACGCTATTTAAAACTGGTGATTAAAACCGATGTCTCCAGTTCGTTGGAAGCAATCGAAGCGGCGTTAAAGCACATCAAGTCTGACGAGGTGGTCTATACGGTGTTGAGTTATGATATCGGTGCGGTGTCTGATGCGGATGTGCGTTCGGCAATCGGCGGGGGCGGGTCGGTGATTGGGTTTCGGGTGCCCGTCGAGAATTCCGCTCGCAAATTAGCGGAAAAAGAAAATATCAGCCTCGCCACCTTTGATATTATCTACGAACTGATCGAATATATTCGCAAACAAATGGCGGGTCTCTTGGATGCCGAAATTCGGCGTATTGATTTAGGAAAAGTGAAAATTCTTGCTGAATTCAAAAAAGATTCAAAATCACAAGTTGTGGGCGGGCGGGTATTGTCTGGCAAGCTGGTGCGGGGTGCCCTGGTTGATATCATGCGTGATGGTAAAAGCCTCATGATTGCCAAGGTTGGGCAGGTACAACAGAACAAGCAAGACGTGACCGAAGTTGCCGAAGGCTTGGAAACCGGCATGCGGATTGATATCATTGATTCCAAGACAGCAATCGATATCCAAGTCGGCGATATTCTCGAAATTTTCGAAGAAGAAAAAATCGCCCGAAGTTTGTAGTTTTCATGGTGCCGTGGCGAAACGGGAACGCTATCGTCTGCAAAACGATTATGAATGGGTTCGACTCCCATCGGCACCTCAAACGGTAAGCTTGTTTATAACTAGGTTGTATACGCGTCTCCCTTTTGATATAATTAGTTCATGGGAAAGAAACGAACATGGACTGTGGAACAGCTTAAAAATGCTGTAAAAAATTCAACCAGTTATCGCCAAGTACTTAGTAAATTAAATTTGCGAGAAGCAGGTGGTAATTATGATCAGTTAAAGAAATATACACGTGAGTTAGATTTAAATACTACTCATTTTACGGGTATGGCATGGAATAAGGGTTTACGAGGAATCGGAAAACCAATTCGTTCTTTGGAAGAAGTTTTAACTAAAAACTGTACTTACCAGAGTCACATGCTTAAAAATCGTTTATTTAAATCAAATATTAAAGAACAACGATGTGAGTTATGCGGATGGGCACAGAGAACATTCGATGGTCGTTTACCATTGGAACTTGACCATGTAAATGGTGATAGACACGATAATAGATTAGATAATTTAAGAATTCTCTGTCCGAACTGTCACAGTTTACAACCTACTCATAGAGGTATGAATCGTAACAAGAATACTAAAAAAAAGATTTTTGTATAAGCCGGGGTGGCGGAATTGGCTATACGCAACTGACTTAAAATCAGTCGCCCGCAAGGGATTGAGGGTTCGACTCCCTCTCCCGGCACAAATCAAAAACAATCCTCATGTGAGGATTGTTTTTGATTACCACGAATGCTATACAACCTGTAGGAGCTTAACAACGTGGGAAAAAAACTGAACTACCGGGAATGTCTGGAGACGATTGATACGTTTGCAGTCAGGGTCGCCCAAAGGATTGTCGGGGGCGCGTTGCTTCATCACAGTCATCGCCAAGGTGATTTATTTCATGCGGAGTGGGGTGGCTATACCGAGGTCAAAGCCTCTGGATTGTCGAATGGACCAATCATTGAGGAAAGCCAACTCCTACGTAATTGTGAAGATTCTGAAAATTGTGTACAGAACTATATTTTTGTCTGCTATATCAATCGGGGTCAGTGGCGAGGGAAATTAAGGAATCTTCCGATTCGAATCGGGAAATCAAGCGGGCAGGCAGGTCTTGAAAGATTTCTCACCCACAATCTTCGCATGGTCTATATCATTCCCGTTGCTGTCATTCAAGCCATTTACGAAAAAGAAAAAGAAGCTGGCAAGGTCGTAACTCATGGTATGAAACAAGGTCCCAAAACTTACTTTCGTTTACGCTATCCGTATTTGAATTCACTCACTCGAGATACGTCGTCATTCGGACATTTTGGACTTAATTCCACTCATTACGATATTGAAAATGAAATGCGCCGGTTTCGGCTTGGGCGGTATTCAGCCTCTGTAACTATTTTGAAGATAGTGAACAAGGTTGCTATCGAAGAGGACGATTCGTTCGATATTGCAAAATTTGAGGCTACTGATTCAGCCTAAAGGGTCGCGCTCTCCTGCGCGACCCTATTTTTTCTTGCCATGAAACCGCTGATGAACCTCTTTGAGTTGAGAATCGGTGACATGGGTGTAAATTTGGGTGGTCGTGACCGAGGAATGACCGAGCATGGCTTGAACCGAGCGGATATCAGCACCGTTGCGTAAAAGGTCTGTGGCCATGGAGTGGCGCAAGGAGTGAGGGCTGATATTCTTACCCATGATTCCGGCTTTAATACTGTATTTTTTAACAATTCTTTGGATTGATCGTGGAGTTAGGCGTAGGTTAGAGTTTTTTCCAAATTTTCCAGATTTTGGAATTCTAATAAATAACGCTTCATCAGTGTCGGTGCGCTTATCAAGGTATATGTTTATATGTTTACAGGCATCGTCGGATAGAAAAACCATCCGGATTTTTCGGCCTTTGCCCATAACCGAAATCTCACCTCTTTTTAAATCAATCTTATCTCGATCCATAGAACACAATTCCGAAACCCGCATACCCGTCGAAAACAGCATCCGCAACATCGCTCGATCCCGCAGGGCGTTGAGATTTGTTCCTTCGGGCGAATTTAATAACCTATCCAACTCATTATTTTCTAAAAACGTGACATGCCGATCCTCGGTTCTGCCCAATTCAATCTTTTCCGCTGAAACACTTTTAATCCCCCGCTTCGCCAGATACTTCAAAAAATTCCGAAGAGCGATGACGTGATAATTTTGAGTAACTTTTTTCAGGGTGTCGCCATGTTTGTCTGTCAAACGATTTAAATATAACCGATATTGTCGCACTCGCTCGTCATCCATATCTTCCGCATGTTTAATCTTCGCAAAATTCAAAAACCGATCCAAATATCGTCCATAATTCTCCAAGGTCTTTGGTGATCGATTCTTCTCAATTTCCAAATGCTCCAGGTATTGAATTTTCAGCAGTTTGATGTCCATCCCGTTTATTATAAATCTTTATGTCGCAAAATATAAGAGTGGTTGTTGGCAGTCTGATTTTGTGAGGTAGTTCCCTTCAGGAGGTTCATTGACAATGAGACTAACCAAAGTAATGCTCGTTTTCGTTCTGGTTCTGGTTTGTACCCAAGCCTGTGCAATGAAGGCTAAGCCGGTATTTACTGATCACTCTTTTACCTTTAAGAAAACCCCAGCGATCAGTCTGGTTGTATACATTCGGACTATGGGTGGTCGCTCGGAAGATCAGGCGGTGATCAATCTGGGCTGGATACATGGAAATCAAACTGCCTACACTCAAATCAAATGCCACGATAGCAACAAGAATCTCGAAGTTTGGTTGAGTCCACAATTGGGCTATGTGGATGGCCACGTTGAATATTCTGATGGCTATTATCATGTAGACCTATCTTTGGGTATTGCCGATGGGAAAAAACTTTTACCACCCCAAAAGCCTCTGGATATAGACTTTATTCTTCCTGATTTGAGGCGAGCCCGCATGATTATGGAAACTGGGCCGAAAGTTTTTGATACCTGGTACATTACCAGTCTGGCCACCGTTAAGAAACTAGATCCTAATTATCCTCCCAAGTTAGCCAAGATGATGGAATGCTTTACGGTTGATCGGGAGACGAAGAAATAGTGACTGCAGCTAACCAGGCGCCCCTCCGGGCGCCTTTCGACTTGGACAACTCTTTTTTGTAGTGGTTCTAGAACTTAATTACTAAAAACCACACTTCCATTTTGAGCTATGTAATCAAGAAAAATATGATCTTTTGCTTTATCGAACTCCTCTGGAGTATATCCGAGTGCTTCTATCGGAGCTCTACTTTTGCGAGTCGTCAAAGATAAAAACTCTAATCTTTCGAGTGGTTTGAATTTTTTGAAATCAGGGGAAATAACGACAAGATCTATATCACTTCCCGCGCGAGGTATACCATAAGCAAAGGAGCCGTAAAGGATAATTTTTTTTACGGAAATTTGTTTTTCGAGTTCTAGACGATAGTCGTCTATTATTTTAAATAATTGTTCTTTAACCATAATATAATTTTTTCTGTGTCCTCTAAGTATTTTTGGGTTATTTCTTCCGTATACTGTTCCTGGAGTCTTTCCAGTTCTTCGGGATAGCGGGTTGGAATATAGTGTGGTGCTAAACGAAGTATGGTATTTTCAATATCTTCGGGTGGTCTTAAACCCGCTACTTCGAGTAGTGTATTAAAATTATGAGTATGCGGAGGAATATCATCGGTTAATTCTTGAACGGCTGCTTTAAGATATTTTTCTATTGTTTGGTGACATAAATAAGCCGTATAGGCGTAATGTCCGTCCTTAAAATTGTCTTTGGCTACGACAAAATCGTTGTCGGCAATTTTGATCCAAGCTAGAGTTTTAGGTTTCATTATACATCATTTTACCAGGTCTGATTGATATAGGCAACTATGCAAAATCTATACGTCGCAAAATATAAGAGTGGTTGTTGATCGTCAATTATTGACATATAGTTTTAAGTTATATAGTATATATTAACAATTAATCTACATACATGACTACTCAAGTTATTTTTAAGATTGACAGAAAAATAAAAGATCAAGCTATGAAAAAAGCTCGCGGCGAAGGTATTGCTTTTGCTTCAGTCCTTAAACTTGCCACCAAAGCCTTCATTTCAGGTGATTTGGATATTGCTTTGGTTGAAAAAGAAGAATTTAATCTCAAAACCCGAAGAGAGATTCGTCAGGCAATGAAGGATATTGCTCACGGTAAAAATCTGTCCCCGGCTTTCAATAACGCCAACGATGCTATTGAATATCTGAAAAAAGCTATACATCATGGTCGTTCTTTATAGAAAGCAATTCATAAAACAATTGGCAAAATTGCCGTCAACAATTCAAAAGCAATTTTATAAGAGGTTACGGTTATTTTTAGAGAATAAATTCAATCCAATTTTAAATAATCATTCGGTTGATAAAGCATTTTCTGGTTGTCATAGCATCAATGCCACCGGAGACTATCGGGCAATATTTCATAACCAAGGCGAGGTTGTAGTTTTTCTAAAAATTGGTACTCATTCAGAATTGTATGGTTAATTCGGTTTACATCTTGTTCTACTACTGATTTTATGTAATAGTTCCCTTCAGGAGGCTCTTTGACAATGAAAATTGAAAGATCGACGATCGGGATGATTGTTGGGTCTGTGGTGTTCTCAATCTGTTTCGGTATCCTGGTTTGGGACAGCAGAGGCGAAGTGAAAGCTCAAACTCTCAAAGAATACAAAGTTGTCAAAATACTGATCCAAGAATATCCAGAATCCGAGATGAAGAAACCAGCTCCAAGTCCGATCACGTACTTGGCTTATCTTGATCCGGACAAATTAGATTCTACTGGTTTTCCTAAAATCCTCAGTTACTCGTGTCAGACTGATAGTGCGGCAGTGGTTTCGATTATCAGGCTTAAGAACTTGGGAATTTATCCAGACAGGGTTGTTGTTTATTATCCTGATGGTCCAGACCTACAATTTCAAAAAGCGAGTTCAAGTTTTAATTTGGACCAACCGGGCGAAGAAATTCTTAGTTTGGATATCATCCTGAATAAGGCAAGTCCTTTTTCGAAAATAAAAAGATATTCAATTCGAGTGGGTAAATCTACTGGCGCTCCTACGACAAAAGAACATTACTCTCATACCCAAAAAGATCTTGAATGCCATATAGTTCCATATGGTCAGAGAATTGATTAGCAAGTGATCTAGGCGCCCCTCCGGGCGCCTTTCGACTTGAAAAACAGAGCCCACCTGCCGGCCGGTCGGCAGGTTGCAGGGCTGTTTGTTTTATGATATTATAGGTTCAGTCCTGATTGGATTACTAATCACTATTCGCTAATCTCTAGTCGCTATTCTATGGCCCTCACCACCCAGCAAAAATTAAAAGTCTTGGAACCGGTCCGGATTCATGACAAAGATACCGGCTCCGCCGAAGCCCAGGTGGCTTTATTTACGAAAGAAATTGAGTTTTTGGCAAAGCATTTAAAAAAGCACGGCAAAGACAACAGTTCCCGTCTTGGTCTGTTGAAGATGGTCGCCAAACGCAAACGCTTGATGGATTTTTTGAAGCGGGATAACCCCAAGCGGCATGTGGCTCTCACTAAGAAACTTGGGCTTTAGTTTTCATTTATCAGTTTTCAATTTCCAATAATTTTCCAGTTGCCAGTTTCCAAACGTTTGAAAATTGAGTAATTGATAACTCATTGATAACTGGAAAATGGTAATTGGTAACTCCCCTATATTATGCATAAAAAAACAGTCCCCCAGCGGAAGAATCATCGAGTGGGTGTGTTCGTGGATGTCTCGAACATGTACCATTCGTCCAAGAATTTATATAAATCTCGGGTTAATTTTGGGGAGCTTTTAAAACTCACGACTTCGGGTCGCCAGCTGGTTCGGGCGATTGCCTATGTCATTAAATCTGATACCGAAGAAGAAAAAGCGTTCTTCGGCGCGCTCGAAAAGGTCGGCTACGAATTAAAATCCAAAGATCTCCAGATTTTCCCCGGGGGCATGAAAAAAGGCGACTGGGATGTCGCCATTGCGATTGACGCTATTACCCTCTCGAAACTTGTCGATGTTGTCGTGATTGTTTCCGGCGACGGTGATTACGAACCCCTCGTCGAATATCTCAAATTCAGCGGTCTCATCGTCGAAGTCGCCGGTTTCAACCGCTCCACCTCCGCCCGCCTTATTGATTCTGCCCATAATTTTCTCGACCTCGAAGAAGTGAAAGACAAGGTGTTGCTGAAGTAGATTTTATGTTAGTATAGTCCCATGACTCTTCTGGAAATTCAGAAAAAAATTACCCCTCTTCTCGAACAAGCTGGCGTTGAATATGCTGGTGTCTTTGGTAGTACTGCTCGTGGTGAATCGAGACCAGACAGTGATGTCGATATTTTAATAAAGTTTCAGGGTCCTGCCACTTTTTCAGCATATATTGACCTTGATGAAGGTATCAGAAAAATTTTAAATTGTGATATTGATTTAGTTACCGAAGGCGCCCTCAATAAATTTCTTCGCCCACTCATCGAACAAGATCTAAAACTGATATATGGACAAAGATCTCATATATCTTGAGGAATTAAAGGATTTTTGTCGTAAGGTTATCGAATTTACGGCTCAAGTTAATTTTGATCAATTCATCAGAGATGAAAAGTTGCAGTTAGCAGTGGTAAAATTGATTGAAAATATCGGCGAAATTTCAAAACGACTATCTGAAACAGCGCGTGCTCGCTATAACAAAGTAGACTGGAGGAAAGCCGCTGCCATGCGGAATAAACTTATTCATGATTACATGGATGTCGATTTAGACATTGTCTTTGATGTTTGTTTAAATGAAGTTCCTGATCTTTTGAAAAATTTAGAATCAGATTGACGACGAGCATAAAACTAAAAAATTCCCAAAGAAATAGGGATTTTTTAGTGTACCTGCCATCAGTTGGTTTAAAAATTTGACAATGCCACCAAAAGGCGTACTCTATTGCTCGGAGGGTCAGATGGTCAATATCTGGTTAGGAACAAGAATCGATCCTTTAATTGGCGGAGCTTGTGATCGTATCTATGAGCCTATCGAAGAAGATCGGGCTCGTGCGATTCTTGCTTTTAACAAGTTCGAAGAAGACAAGGACAACAATCGCTGGGTCAAAGTGGAGAATAGCAAGATTCTCTACTATGCTCGAATCAGAAAAGCTCAAGAATTCAGTTTACTTCTTGGTTTTCCGGGCGGTTAATAGCCTCTCATGAGCCCATCGCGGGCTCACCCCCACATTCATGCATGAGTGTGGGGACTCATTGTTTTCATTGGTGGTGTTTTTGGTTTAAGCATGTTATATTAAGAAAAAGTTAATTAACAACCAAACTAGAGACAAGCAGAACCAACCGTAAGGGGCTATATCATTTGGCCAAATTTCTTAATGATTTGAGGAATTTGGCCAGATTGTTTCTCTGTACTCTCGTTGGTATTTTTTCATGGCAGACGTAAAAAAATATACGACCGAATTCGCGGGCAAACCGTTGTCCGTTGAGATTGGGCGTTTTGGCGGTCAAGCCAATGGCGTGGTTAGCGTCCAGTACGGCGAGACGACGGTCATGGTTAACGCCACCATGTCCGCTCACGCCAAGCCCGCGGACTACATGCCGTTGCAGGTTGAGTATGAAGAAAAGTATTACGCCGCGGGCAAGATTAAGGGTTCTAAGTGGATCAAGCGTGAAGGCCGCCCGACCGAAGACGCGATTCTCACGGGTCGCTTGATTGACCGCTCGATCCGGCCTCGCTTCAATCACAACATCCGCAATGAAATCCAAGTCATCGCGACAGTTTTGTCGTTTGACGGCATAAACGATCCCGATATCCCGGCGTTGTTCGGCACCTCTCTCGCTTTGATGATTTCCGATATCCCCTTCAATGGGCCGATTGCCGGAATTCGCATTGGTCGAGTATCCGCCGAAGGCGGATCCGCCTCTGGCGGAGAACCTCAGCTTATCCTCAATCCGACTTATCAAGAACGGGCCACCAGCGACTTTGATATCGTCGTCGCGGGCACGGCAAACAAAATCAATATGATTGAAGCCGGTGCCAAGATCGTGCCGGAAAAAGACATTGCGAGTGCTATCTCCACGGGCTTTGAAGCGTTAAAAAGTCTGATTGATTTTCAAACGAAGATTGCTTCGGAAGTCGGAAAAAAGAAAAAGGAACTGGAAATCTTCACGCATGACGAGGAATTAACCGCTGTGGTCAGAATTTTCTCGGAAGCGAAACTTGAAGCCGCGCTTTACGCGCCGGGTAAAGCCAAAACTGAATTCTATGAAGGCTTGGGTCAGATCAAAGAAGAGTTGATGGATCATATCAAAGAACAGCACAAAGATTCAGCCGACTTGCAAAATAAACTCGATGAAGCAGGCACGATATTTGAAGAAGAAATTGACCGCATTGTCCACAAAAACATTATTCAAAACGAAAAGCGTCCCGATGGTCGTAAGATGGACGAACTACGAGCGCTTTCAGCGGACGTTTCAATTCTTCCCCGCACCCACGGCTCGGGTTTGTTTAACCGCGGTACCACCCAAGCCTTGTCTATTCTAACGCTCGGCGCGCCCGGGATGGAACAATGGTTTGAGTCCATGGAAATTGACCTGACAAAAAAGAGATTCATGCATCACTACGGCTTTCCGCCATACAGTGTCGGTGAAGTAAAGCGCATTGGCAGTCCCAGCCGACGCGACATTGGTCATGGCTATCTTGCCGAACGTTCTCTGGAACCGATTATCCCCGATCGTAAAGATTTCCCTTATACGATTCGTCTGGTGTCCGAAATCTTGTCGTCAAACGGTTCATCATCAATGGCATCGGTCTGTGGTTCAACCTTAGCCCTTATGGATGGCGGGGTACCGATTAAAGCACCAGCCGCCGGTATTGCCATGGGACTAATGTTGAGCGAAGCGAAATCCGCCTCTGGCGGAATAGGGAAATACAAAATTCTGACGGATATTCAAGGTCCGGAAGACCATCATGGCGATATGGATTTGAAAGTCGCGGGCACGGCCGAAGGCGTGACCGGCATGCAAATGGACGTCAAAGTCGAAGGCATTACAGTCCAGATTGTTGAAGAAACTCTTGTCCAAGCCCTCAAAGCTCGTTTGGAAATTCTACAAGTAATGACCAAAGTCATCAGCAGTCACCGACCGGAATTGTCGCCCCACGCGCCACGAGTCCAGACCATTATGATTAATCCGTCTAAGATCGGCGCGTTGATCGGACCGGGCGGCAAGAACATCAATGCCATTATCGAACAAACTGGCGCTGAAATTGATATCGAAGATGACGGTTCAGTCTTTGTGACTTCAATGAGTTCTGAAGGCATGATCAAAGCCCTGAAACTTATTCAAGACGCGACCTATGAACCGAATCCCGGTGATGAGTTCGATGGTACGGTCGTGAAGATTATGGACTTCGGCGCCTTTGTCGAAATCATGCCCGGCAAAGATGGTTTGGTCCATGTTTCAGAAATGAGCAATGAACATGTCCGTCATCCGAGTGACAAAGTGAAACCCGGTCAGAAAGTCCACGTCTGGGTGAAGAACATTGACGACGCGGGTAGACTCAATCTCACCATGAAGGAACGAAAAAACTAAATTTAAAATTCTGTGTATAAAATATTTTACAGCTGTGATAGACTGAAAGTAATAAAAATAAATCTCTATCATCATGGCAGACAGTCCACAACAGCCAACGTCTCAAACAAATATCGATGAATTGGTAAAAGAATTAAGTCGCCCGCAAGGTTCTCCATCAGTTTCAATGCCATCGGTTCAATCGGTACCATCAGCGGGTATGCCACCACGCCCTATTACACCACCACCAATGTCTGCTAATTCTGCACCAGTAACACCTAAACTAACTTCACCAGTTCCGTCGGTTCCTAGCGCTCCTAAAGAATATCAGTCGTCAATTCGGACGATGACCGATGATTTAGCTAAATTAAAAGCGGGCCAACAACCCCAAGGTGTCACGACACCTCGTAAAATTGAGCCTTCAGTACCTCCAGTCAAACCCGCGCCCACTGCGGTCCCGCCAGTAATTCCTCAAAAACCTGTTCAAAATCAGACCCTTGCGCCAACTGTTAAAACTGCTCCCATAGCACCTGTAACTAATCCAGTACCCCAGCCTTCGCCAAAGGCTTCGGCGGGCACGGCAAGTCCAGCCCCTTCAGTAATTCCTCGACCAACTCCTCCAGCTTCAGTTATGGCGCCGGCAACTAAAACACCAGAATTAAAGCCTGATCAAGATCAGAAGAACCAGTTCTATGTTCCGCCGGCAACAACTCAAAGCCCGGCAGGTGGTAACAAAAACTTACTATTTATCAGTATCGCGGTTGTGGTAGTTCTTTTGGGTGTTTTGTATTGGTACTTTATGATTCGACCCGCTGAACAGGTTGTCGAAACACCGGTTGTCACGTTTACACCCCGACCAACGGCTACCCCCAATGCAAAGATGTTAGATGTAATCTTCTTTATAAATAATGGCGGAACTATTGTATTGCCACCATCTGGTGATCCAACCCCTGCTTTTAATAAGGGTTTGATTGCTCAAACGGGCAATATGGCCGGAACAAATATTGAAATTCGTGTGTTTGACGGAACAGCTTCTGAAAGTTCTCAATTTACGAATCTTCCGGGTCTGCTAGATCGTTTTGTAGTTTCCTATCCACCTGAATTAAAAGCGACTTTCGGTAAAGATTTTAAAACACTAGTCTATACTCAAACAGAAAACTTTGATCCCAAAGGACATTTGATCGCATATGATTCATCCAAAACGAGCAATCGGTTTGTGATGGTGAGTGAAATAGCAAGTTCTTCTGCTTCGGTTCTTCAGAGCTGGGAACCAACAATGGTCAAAAGTTTATCGGGTATTATTGGGGTTACACCAGCAAAGAATACTGATTCATTCATGACCACGACATATAACGGTGTTTCCGTAAGATTTGTAAACTTCCCCTACCCGAATCATTCTATCGATTATGCTTTGATTCAGTATGAAGGTAAAACATATCTCGTTATCGCTGGTTCTCGGGAATCAATGTTTGCAACTATAAATGCTTTCACGATTCTGGGTAAATAAAAATAAAAAGTGGACAGTCTGTGGACAGGTGACATTATGGTGACATTATGGTGACAGACGAGGTGACACAAAACGAGGTGACACTAATAAATGTCACCTCGTTTTGTTATTGTATAGAGTCATTATTTGAATATGGTGACAGATAATTTTATGGTGACATTAGAGGTGACACTTATCAACAATATTCCATTGACACCATTGTCACCTCGAGTATACTTAAAGGGTAACAGTCGCAGTATAGTACCTTGAATTCAGCTGGCAGTTGCATAAACGTCATGGACTGTCGGCATAGTTGTCAGTCCAAAGCGCGGTGTCACACTCGCAATTCTTTAATTAACGAGGCATCCGCGCTTTTTGTTTACCCAGTATATCTTCCGCGACTTGCTTTCAGCTTAACCATTTTGGCAAACAAAATGGCTGTCGCGGTAGTATTACTGGGTTTACATAAATAATTTATTAAGATAATATGCATTTACTATGACTCAAGAAGATCAAGATAAATTTTCTAAACTATTAGCCAACGAAGAAGCTAGAGTTCGCAAAGAACTTGATGATGTTGCCATAAAAGATCCGGCGACTAACGGGTTTCAACCCAAGCCCGCTGATTATGGCGGAGAAACTGACGAAGATGATACTTCTCGAAAAGAAACTGACTCAGAAAACACTATAGTTATTGAAGAAGAACTAGAACGTCACCTCACGGCTATTCTAAAAGCTCAGGAGAAGCTTAAAACAGGCCATTACGGCGTGTGTGAGAAGTGCGGAGCAGATATTCCTGCTGAACGTCTTGAAGTCCTTCCTGCGACCCCGTATTGCATTAACTGTGCCCAATAAATGTCTGTCCGACTTTTCTCAGCATCGATAAACGGAATTGATGCCCAACTTATTGAAGTTGAAGTTGATTCTACCCCCGGACTTCATGCGTTTACGATTGTTGGCTTAGCGGATAAAGCCGTTCAAGAATCAAAAGAACGGATTGCTTCGGCAATTCGCACCAATGCTCTGATTCCGCCGAGTGCCAAACATAAGCGGATTATCATTAATCTCGCGCCAGCGGATATTCGTAAAGAAGGTCCCGCCTATGATTTACCAATTGCGGTCGGGTATCTTCTGGAGACCGATCAAGTAAAGTTCAATACATCAGACAAGCTTTTTCTGGGAGAATTATCGTTAAATGGAGACGTAAAGCCTGTAAATGGCGTCCTTTCTGCTGCTATCATGGCTCACAAACAAGGTTTTAAAGAAATTATCGTTCCGGTGATCAATGCCGGCGAGGCTTCAGTTGTCGAAGGTTTACGAGTGTTTGGTGTAAGTACGATTACTGAACTTATCGATCATTTAAGCGGAATAAAACCCCTCAAACCTATTCCCTATCAACATCCGGAAACAGTTGTTTCAGAAGCAGACGGCGAGGCATTTCGTTTGATCAAAGGTCAGGAATCTGCCAAACAAGCACTCATGGTTGCTGCTGCCGGCGGACATAATATCCTAATGAGCGGTCCACCGGGATCAGGAAAAACCTTACTCGCCAAGGCACTTATTGATTTGATGCCGAATCTTTCGTTTCCTGAAGCGATTGAGGTTACCAGAATCTATAGTTCGTTGGGTTTAGTAAATGGCACTTCATTGCTTGGTACTCGCCCATTTCGCAGTCCGCATCATACGACATCAGCGCCGGCGATGGTTGGTGGTGGCACCAATCCAAAACCAGGTGAAATAAGTCTTTCTCATCGGGGGGTTTTATTTCTGGATGAACTGCCGGAATTTCCTCGCCATGTTCTTGAAAGTCTCCGTGAACCTCTTGAAGAAGGCATTATCACGGTCTCGCGCGCAGCCGGTTCCGTCAGATTACCAGCAAAATTTACCTTAGTCGGTGCCATGAATCCTTGTCCATGCGGTAATTATGGCGAACCAAAAGCAACGTGCGTCTGTTCCCCGATGAATGTGATTCGCTATCGCAATAAAATATCCGGTCCCCTGTTAGATCGTATTGATATCCAAATCAACGTTCCGAGAGAAACTGCAACGAATAAAAAAGAGCCTCTTTCGCTTGAGAAGTTTCAAGATATTAAGGATAAGATAGCATTAGCACGTGTCACTCAATACAATAGATTTAAAAAAGCTGGTATATTTACAAATGCCGAGATTACGTATCGGAATATTGATAAATTCTGTGTGCTCGATGCAAAAGCTGAAGAAACACTTCAACAAGCGGCAGAAAATAAGTCTTTCTCATTTCGGGCGTATCATAAAATAAAAAAACTCGCCCGCACGATTGCGGACCTGGAAGGTTCAGAACTCATTACTACATCTCATATCGCCCAAGCGATAAACTTAAAAATAAACGAGAAGTTACTGGGAGAGTTTGTTCCTTAGTATTTAGCCAATGGATTTCGAGCGCCATGAACTTCGAAGTGAAGATGACAGCCGGTGGAACGGCCAGTTGAGCCCATAAGACCAATTTCTTGACCTCTCGTAACAGATCCTCCATCGGCTATAAGGATTTTATTCAAATGGCCGTAAAGAGTTTCCGTGCCATTCTCATGACTAATTTTAATGTACTTACCAAACCCACCATTCCAACCAGAACCAATAGCTGTAATTACGGTACCATTCGCCGCGGCGTAAATTGCTGTTCCACAAGTATTTGCAACATCAACACCATTTCTGCCATGGACGATACCCCAATCAAAGCCCAATGTAGGAATTTTGAAAAAATCTCCCAGATCTGGCAAATATGCAAATCGTTTAGCTACACTCGTAACACTCGATATAAAGCCAGATTCTATACTTCTTTTTGGTTGTATAGTTACTTTAACAGATCCGTCCGGAATTATTAAATCAGTCTCTGGTTCTAATTTTCCATCTTCCAGCAAATCGTTAAATGTAATGATTTTGTTAGTATCAGCGCCATATTTTTTGGCGATAGATGATATCGTGTCACCTTTCTGGATAGTATGAATAACTCCAGAAACAGGCGGAATTCTTAAAACTTGACCCGGCGCAATACTGTTCGGACTTGAAAGTTTGTTAGCCCAGAGAATTGAATTTATGCTGACGCCAAAGTCAGAAGCAATAAATGATATGACATCGCCAGGTTGAACCGTGTAATCGATTACTTTGTTAGGTTTAAAGTTATCCAAATAATCAGTGGAGATAGCATTTACAGCTTGGACAGAATTGTCACCGAGTATGTGGGGGAGAGAAATGTCTTGTTCAGTTCCGCCCTGACCCATATTTTTTGTATTTATGCTCGTATTTACACTTTGACCCATAAGACTATTAATATCAGCCAATTGGCGAGTGGTATCAAGTGAAATGATTGAAGCTGAAGTTTCTTCGATATAATATCGGACTACTGAGTTAAAAATACCCGGCTGATTATCGCCGGGTCCTTTTATTATAATCAAAATAATGACACCACTAATGGTAAGGATGAATTGGCCCTTTTCTGAACGAAGCGTGTCTTTAAAACTAATTATAAGAAGCCGGAAAGCTTCTTGGGCAAATCGGACTGTGATTGTGAGGAATTTACTAATAAGATTTTGGCTAAATTAGTGGTTTCTGATCTTAAAGACGGAAAAATTCTCTTGCGAGAACGTACACCGAAGGTATCATAAAAGACCTCTGATAGTCAACTAACCTGTCAACATGGTACATTTTATCCATGGCTTTACGGGGAACAAGCGAGCTGGGATTTTTTGCCGAGCATTATGCGGCAGAGTATTTAAAATTAAAAGGTTACACGATTCTTGGTCATAACTACCGCAAACCCTGGGGTGAAATTGATGTAATTGCAACGAAACAGGACATTGTTATCTTTGTCGAAGTCAAAGCCAATAAAAAAGATATTCCCGGCTTTGAGCCGGAGCGTCGGGTCAATGCTGACAAGCGCCACCGGATGGCGCGTATCGCCCGAACCTATCTTTCTGACCATAACTATCCCGATGACCAGCCTTGGCAGATGGATGTCGTCTCGGTTTCATTTGTCAAAGAAAGGGGAGTGGCAAAGATCAGGCATTACAAGAATATTGAATAAGGTTATAGGAGATAGGAATTAGGAATTAGTAAAAATAAAAAAGTATATAAAAACCCTTGTAAATAGCCATTTTTAACACTATTTACAAATAAGTCAAAAGGTGCTATAATGTAGGCACAGTCAAGCGGTAAGTAGTTTGACAACCCAATTATCAATTTCGCTCCGCGCAGATCGCGCGAGGGCATTTCATCAGGAGAAACTTATGAAAAAGTTCGGTTTGGCAATTCTCATTGTCATCTGCACAGGGCTCGCGGCATGCGGCGGACATCGGGTTCAGACGGAACCCGATCGAATCACAACGTTTCAGCAGGTGCATCCGGTCACTCCTGTTCTCGTTCACGAATGGATCGAGAATAAGGGACGTCACGAGGTCCACATCGTGATTCGGAACATTCTTCCCAAGGAAGATGGGTCGGATGACGTGATCTGGGAAGGCGTCATTCCTGTCGGCCGGCCGGCATGGGTTCCGAAGATTCGTGAGGGAATGATCGTCGAAGGATACTTCAGTGCTCGTACGACAGACATCACTCATACGAAAGGCGTCATCGAAAGGATTCTGATTCGTCTGGACCCGACCGAAAATGGGTGGGCCATTTCCTGTGGCTCTCACTGCTAACTGAAATTTGGAGGCTAAGCCTCCAACAAGGAGATCACCATGGCAAAGACACCGCCGAGAAAGCCTGCAGTTCCACCAGTTGTCGGAGGAGGCGCAGCCGGGGCGGTTGCGCCGGGTGGAGGCATGCCTGCTAAACCGAAAGCGCCGAAAGTGACCGGTACCGTGGCAACAGTTACTACTGTTCCTGCGGGTGGCACACCGCCGGCGAAGCCCAAGAAGACGACTACCAAGACGATCGTTTCGTCGACTGGGAAGACTTCGCCAGTGGTAGCGACAACTTCAACTCCTGATCCCGAACCATCACCGACTCCGGTAACCCAGGTTTCGCGTCGGGCGTCAGGAATCAACTGGGGATGGCTCGTTGCCATTCTTCTGTTGCTCGCGTGGGCAGGGTCCAACTGGTACCCGTTGAAAAACGTGGTACCGGGCGGAGGTCAGGGGACAGCAAACACGTCCCCGAATGGCGGCGGCAACGGGACGGTATACGTCCCGCCACAGCCACCTCCACCGCCATCCGTGGAACCGCCGGAGGATCCGTCAGGCTACTCGGAGTCGGAATGTGGCGACTACGCTGGTCGCCGTTCCGAGCTCCGGGCTGACCATTGGGTCACCGGACCCGATGGCGTCTCGTATTGCCGTCCGTAGCCGGCGGTACACAACCCCGCTTATCAACGGTCATTCAGACCCCGTTGGAGGCGGGGTCTTTTCATCCCGCACATAATGAGTATTAGTCTCTGTATGGCGAGGTTCAAGTGTGTTAATAAGAAAATAACTTGAATAAGGTGAGCCTGTCTTTTCCATGAGATAGACGAGACAATCCGAGCCCGATGCTCATTATGTGCGGGAAAAAATTCGTTTGAAAAATATATCAAAAACCGCTATGATGACGCCGTGACTTATCTTTCGCATAACCCAGAAGAGACCCAACGAATTGCCTCTGATTTTGCGAAGATGTTGTTTAAACTAGAAACTGTAAACTGTAAACTAGAAACTAGTATTATTATTACGCTTGAGGGGGAACTGGGGGTGGGGAAGACGACATTCATTCAGGCTTTTGCCGAAGCTCTCGGGGTTCATGAAAAAGTGAAAAGTCCCACATTTGTTTTGATGAAAGATTACCCAATTACGAATTACCTGCCTGACCGGCAGGCAGGCGCATTACGAATTGAAAAAACAAT
>OBEQ010033357.1_pt1 | contig 39595 bp, 26 predicted proteins | sample 1670901 | NCBI WGS metagenome assembly OBEQ01 (sample SAMEA104232315, study PRJEB22302) | groundwater metagenome | biome: forest; feature: aquifer; material: groundwater | place: USA | collected 2011-08-07 | depth 5.4 m | reverse complement strand
TCAGGCGACCCCGCCCATTTGGTCTGGTCGACGGCAACCTTGACTTCTTTCGGTGCCAGCAGCCCACCGGCCGCGGAGAGCCTCCCCGGCTTGGCAAGCGATTATTTTGCCATATCACGGTCGCGGTATACCTGATGATGACCATGGCCCCGAAAACCTCGCCCCCTTGCGCAAGCTCGCCCTGAAGATCCTCAACCGCGCCCGGCCCGGCATCTCCGTGCGCCGCAAACGCAAACGCTCAGGATGGTCCAACGACTTCGCCCGGTCCATCCTCGGCCAAATGCGATGACCGTGCCGTTGAGATCCAGGGCCGTTTTCGGGTGGCAAGCACGGTACTATTTTACAGTAACCTTTCTCTCCGGGCAGCCCGGAAAAAAAATTTCTGGGCTGCAGCAGCGCGGGTCACATGCCGCGTTCGCCAGTAACCTTGCAGCATCGCACCCGCCGAGACATTTAAAATAGTTTTGGCAGTCTCTGCAGGCCGCAAGCCTTGCCGCCGCCTCTCCGACAAACTCCAAGAATTGTTTGTAAACTGCAGAAAGGCCTTCTTCAAATGCATTTCCACAGCTTATACCTGCTTCGATATACCAAGAGCATGGTACTGCACGGCCGTCACTAAGCACGAAAAGAAAGTCGCGCGGCAGCATGCGGCATCGAAGGGGCGCCGCTTTTCTATCATTAATGATACGATAGCCCGGCTGAAGATAGATAGTGGGAGGCAGCACTGCCCTCTCATCAGCGATAATCTGCAGCAATTCGTTGGTTGCTGCCACCATTTCCACAGGCGGAAGCCATTCAGCGACAATTTTTCTGCCTCGACCAATGGGGGAAAAATAAAAGATCGCGTGGGTCTCCACTCCAGCTTGGCCTGTGTATTTGAGGAGGGGGGCCACATCCACCAAGCTCCGGCGGGTCAGGATCGTGTTGACCCTGACACGGCGGCCTTCCGCGACAAGAGAATGAAGGCGATCGGTTACTCTGGCAAACGATCCTTGACCGCGATAATAGTCATGGCATTCCTGCAGGCCATCCAAAGAGATGACAGCGACATCTGTACTCGCGTTTGTTGGAAAGCGTGCCTGAAGGTTGGGATGATCGATCCAACTGCTTTGTATCTCCACGTCAAGAGAAAGGTCATGAAGGGCCTGGACCAGCTGGGGCAAGTCGTCGCGCAGCAATGGTTCGCCCCCGGTCAGGTGGACTGCTTCAACTCCCATGTCCTTCGCTTCCCGGAACAGGCTGAGCAAGGCCTCGGTGGACACACCGGGGTGTTGCGCTGCGCCGGACTCGCAGCAGCAGTGTCGGCAATTCAGAGGGCAGCGGTTGGTGATTTGGACATCGAGCTCCCGCAATTGATAGGATGCGCTTTCATTATTCGACCACATGATTTCTCCCCTGCCACTTGAACTTGAGAAGGTGGACACCTTTGAAAGGTACCTTTTTGGGGCGATTGGGGTCGGTAAGGAATTCGTCGCAGCGCAGATAGGCCCCGGTCCAGGACTGCTCCTCGTCCCAGGAGCGCGCCCAGGAACGGCACGCGCCGAAACATCCCTCCCAGTGGTCGCAAGAGCGGCATGCGCCCTTCATGTCACTTTGCCGGAGGCCGCGTAAGCCGGTCAACGCCGGGCTCCTGTGCCAAATTTCGGCGAGGCTTTGCCGGTGGATGTTGCCAACCGCCAGCGCGGGATCTTCGTAATACGCTTGGGCGCAGGGGGTAACGTCGCCGTTCGGCATGATTTCACAGCGAACCGTGTTCCATCCGCACCCATAGTTGAAGTTCCCCGTGATGAGGGATGGAAGCTCGAATCGGATGTTGGTCCAGCCCCGCGTCTGGACCGAGTCGATCATGCGCTTGCAATCTTCCCAGGCCAAGTAGAGATGGTCCTTTCCCCGCCCGCATCCACTTGGACCGGGAAAAATCACATGGTCAATCCCAAGTTTGGCGACATGTTCACAGATGGTCAGAAAATCGGTATCAATATTCTCGTAACAGCACAGGGTCTGAACATATTTCGCACCTTTGCCAATGGGAATTTCGAGCGCTGAAAGCGCCTGACGAGTGGCCGCCTCGCCTCGCAGCGATACGCCGTCAATGCTGATTCCTACGCTGAAATCGTTGCGAAGCTTGGCCAGCCGTTCCGCGTAGCGGTGAAGCAATATCCCGTTAGTTTCAAATTCGATAGCGATTTCTGGATGCTCGTCGAACCAGTCCAGAAGGGGGAGTAGTTCTGGGTAGATCAGCGGTTCGCCACCGATCAGGGTGACGACATGCAGGCCAAGGCTGCAGGCTTCATTTAGACAGCGCAACGCCACCGCCACCGGTAGATGAGGATCTTCGATACCGGGGGAACTGGTTGTGTAACAATGCGTGCAGGTTAGATTGCACTTGCGGCAGAGCCGCAGTTGGAGCGAGGTAAGCGGAGGTGTCATTTTGGGGCCCCGTCAGCCGTAGATACAATCAGTGTCGCGGAATGTGACGACCAGAACTCGATAGTCAAAAAAACGCTCGTGGTGATCAACCGCCGCAGCAATTTCCGCCGCCGAATAGGCCCGGCGAACAGCCGAAACGACCAGCTTGTCTTCGCGGTCATTTCGGCGGTGGATCAGGCCGATGCACCAGCCGGTGATCCTACCGATGGGATAGTCGATCCCGACTACGTAGGCATCCAGTTCGCTCCCGTCATCCGAGAAGGCATCAACCAGATGGCCGTAATTCAGTGTGTAGAGAAAGCCTAGCCGCGGATGAGGATGGCCGAGGGGTCGGTCGACGATCACCTGCACCCGGCACCCAAGCCAAGCGGTCGCGGGATAGCGGCGGCCATCGAAACTGACTTGATTGACCATTTCGGAGGACTTTCATTCCGCTTGATGAGCTGTTTCGGGGTAGAGGCGCTCGATCTCCTTGATTATGCCTCTGCGGTGGTCGAAGACTGATGTACTCCAGAAGCAGATACTGCCGTCCGCTCCGCCGCTGACGAACTGCCGGACGTCGCCGCCCTCTATAATCGCTACGTAGGAGACAGGAGCGAGGTGACCGCAACGGACGCCCAGCAACAAGGGATGAACGTCATTTTCCAAGCTGACGGACCACATACGGACGGATCCGTCGCCTCCCGTCGTCAGGACACCAACCTCTGCAACCTTCCCATCCTCCTCACCATCGCCTAGATCAACCAGCTCCATGTGCGCGACCAATCCTGCATCTTGAGCAAGAAGCGCCTTTGATAACATACTGCCGGTTGTGTAAATGCGTGCTTGGTTATCCAGACCGGCGGAGACGAAGTACCGACCGCAGCGGCTGATATCAATCCGCTTGATAGTGTCGATTTCCAACCCCGTGGTAGCATTAACCGGAATGCCATTCAGCCTCATGTGGGAATGCAGATCCTGGTTCTGCATTCCGACGGTTGCTTCCAGTTCCCCATCGTGGCACTCGCATCGCGCGGCGATAGCGACCTTGGTTCCGCCTCGCCGGGGGGCCAGGGTGACGCGCTGATCGCAATGTTCCGCATGTGTCAAGCTGGCGATGGCTTCACTGGCTATTATCCCGTCTATCCGTTCTATCATATGCACGGCAAAGGATCGGGCGGCGAAGGCGGCGTAGCGGATTTCCCAGTAGCCGTTGCCGTCTTCAAGCTCCAGTGCCGGGGCGGAGGCATGGATGGGACGCGCCGCGTGTTTGCTGATCGCGAAGACCGCGCGGTTTGGAGACTGGCTGAGACAGACCGCGTCAGGTATGAGCGTGATCGGGAGGGATAACCCCGCCACCTGACCAAGCGCTCCGGTGCAAAGAGAACCTGGAGCGGGAACGATGTGGATACCGGAGGGGCCTGCCACCATGTCGGCTATGCGCTCGCCCAAGAGTTCCGCTTCCCACCGCGGCCCGTCCTTCCTCCGATAAAGCCAGCCCCCGGAGTCCCGCGCACGCAGGAGCACCACGATCGTCCGCTCATCGATCACCACAATCTTCGTAACCGGCGTGAGGGGACATGGGTATTCCGGCATTGCCACGGCCGGGGTCGGCGTCGTCCGCGGCGGACCATTTGCTGACCATTCCGGGCGGAAATCATACGGGCGCCAGATCCGGACGGTGCCGTTCGTACCGCAACTTGCCAAACGGATGCCGGCCCCGTCGGCCCCGGAGGAGAACGCGATGTGCCGAGTCCATTCCCTGCCGCCGTGGCCGCCGAGCATTGCGAGCGACCGCCCGGCGGTATCCCAAAGTCCGATCCGTCCGTCACGACCTGCGGTGGCAATCATGTCCCCCAAAGGACTGAAAATAGCCTGCCGTATCCAATTGGTGTGACCGGCAAGCACGGCGCGCAGTTGCGGCTGCTCTAAAGATGTCACGTCCCACAGATAGGCCCGCGTATCCGAGCTTGCCGTCACCACCAAAGAGCCATCAGGGCTGAATTCAGCGTAGCGGACCCAATGGGAATGGCCAGACAGTTTTCCGGCGGGCTGCAATCCGCCGTGACAGAACCGATAGAGATAGGCGTTGCCGTCGATACACGACACCACGACGGCATCTCGGTTGAAGAAGGCTGTCTTTGGCGGGGTGGCGACATGATTGAAGCTTGACCCCGAGGGCTCAGGTAATTTGTACAGCTTGGTCCCTCTCAGATCGTGGATAAGAATGTCGCCCGCATAGGAGACAGTGATGACGGTATCGTCGCCTGCGAAGCATGCCCCGAACACGACAGTGTCGTCGGCGTGTCCGCTCAGCGGAATGCACTCCTCCTCCATTATCCAAGCGCCGCCTTTCCCTCCGGCGACCACAAGGTGGCGGCCATCTTCGCTATAGGCGGCGCAAAAAAGCCGGCCACCGCCCTTCAGCAACGTGCGCGACTCTCCGTCACCGAAGGCCGTCGCCGTCCCGGCCCAGTCGGCCGAGACGTACCGGAACGGACCGGTGGGTCGGGACAAAATGGTGGGCGGCACCGCGATATAGTAAACGGCCTGTTCTAGGCGGGTCACGTTCCGCGGAACCAGCGTGGCAAGATCGATCTCACCGACGGTGCCACCGTAGGTTCCATAGACCAGACGCTGGCGATCCAGCCACTGAACCACATTGACGTGCGCCTCCTCCTTTGTGCCGGTGGCCACGGTGATGATCGCCTCAACGCCCTGTAGGCTCGCCGAAGCTTGACGCAGCAGGCCGCTGCTGGCGTAGTGCCAATTCTGCCAGAGCATTTTCGTCAATTTCGCAAGGGATCCATGCACATCGCTTCCGTTCAGTTGGCTGGCAGCCGATTCAAGCACCTCCTTGACGCGCGTCAATTCGACGATTTTCGTTAGGCTCTCCTTGGCTTTCACTGCGGAGAAGGCATCGGTCGCTTCCGTCGCACCCGCTTCCCCGGCGTATCGGACAGCCCACTCCACCGCATCGGCCAACGCTCGGCTTCGCTCCGCGGGGTCAGGATGGGGTTCGCCATCGGCACGCAAGAGGCCGCGACGAATGCACCATTCCTTCGCCTTTAATTGCGGCCAGTCGTGGGGAACACCTTCGGTGGTCCGCTTGGAGAATTCAACGAGAGTCAAATAAAACGCCTTTTCGCCGAGATCGGCCTCTAGCCACTGTTTAATTCTAGTAAGCTCGACAACCGCATCGCTGGGTATGAATACATTTGGCTCCTCCAGACTATCATCATATGCCACGTATCCAGTCTCGACAAAATGACGCAGAACATCTAACTCATCGGCAGAAAACAACAAGGCGCTACGGGAAAATAGGCGTATGCCTCTGCCGGTGTGAGGGTCGGCATAAACGACGGAAAGCCTTACAAAAAGGCTGTGGATGAATTGCTCGTGTGCGCCCCTCGCAATCAGATCTTCGAAGACTTTTCCAACCAGATTGCCTGATAGATGCGACTTCGTGAAAGTCCCTTCGTCATGAGCCTTTGTGTATTCGCGGGGGCAGAAGGCCGCAAACATGATGGATGAAAGGTTAAATTCCGTAATGGCACCACCAAATTCGCGGGAAATACAACACGAATCGTCGCTTACAAGTTTTCTTGATAATTGTTCTACGCTCTTGGCAGCTTGTTCGTCGGTTGGTCGATTCAGATAATACGTTGTTATTGACTGCGTATACGGAAGAGCGACGCTATAACATAAAGAGAACGTCTGTGGGCGTATAGCCACGATCACCTTGGCCTGGCACAACAATAAAATCTCAATGGTGTATTTTAATCGCTGTGAATCCAGCTGCGCCCGATCTTCGTCAACAATAAACACTGCCTTAATACGTTTTTTATCAAGATATGGTATGAGACTACGGTTGCGCAGTTTTTCCTCAACATCCTCCTTTTGAACTTGAGCCTGCGCACACAGTGTCTCCGCTATATCTGCCGATGATGTGAGCAGAATTGGCTTTTGCTCCTCGGCATACAAAATATCCACGAGCTGGTGTCTTATGTAGCTCGTTTTGCCAGAGCATTTTTCTCCACAAATAATGATCAACTGACCTTTCCCATGGCCATTCTCTAGGCTTTTCGGAATCTCCCTACCGAGAGAGGAAAAAAACTCCGCCCCTGCCGGCACTGGCAAGAATGGATTGATGACACGCGCTTGTGTCGCGGTGTTTGCTGGTTGGCTAATAAACTCCTTGATGCGATCCTTGATCGGTTGAAAGAGGCAAAACGCACCGAGGCTAAGCGGCGTAAAAAATTTGCCGCGGTCGTAATATGATCTAATTACGGATAACATGGTTTCGCGACTGCATACTGCCGGGTCACAATGAAGACATGGCCCAGAGGACGCAAGCTGGTCCATTGAATTTTTGAGGACGTTATCAACATCGATAACAAATATTTTTGATGGACCGAGAACTTTAAAAGCATAACACATTTCCCGCAGGGCTATGTGAGTCAAGCCACTGGATGCTTTGCTTTTTTGTAAATACGAGACACCAACAGCGCAAATGCAGTAATCTGATGACTTTATTGACTCTGTTATTGAGGTAAATTCAGTGAATTGCGTACCTGATGGGCTATATATCGTCAGATCTGCAATATCATTTAAAAACAAACCAACATGCGTACCATAAAACTGATGTTCTCCGGGAATATCCGTTTTGTCCCCAAGCGAATGGCTGATGAAGATCTTTGGCTTTTTCCCCACGCTCATCACAGGCGCTCCTTCGGGCGACCAATCCAGGTACAGAGGTAGTCGGCATGAACCAAAGCCACGCCAGAGGGGCTCCGCGCCTCCCCGGTCAACAAACCGGGATGATGATCACGAGGGCAATAGGGATCGGGATGCAGCAATGTGTCAGCGCCGCGACTGAACTTGTGCCAGAGATAGGCTCGGGCGGCGCAACCGCCACCGCACACATCAAGGCTGCTGCAGCCGCGGCACTCCGCTATCTCACCGGGGTCGCGCCTGCGCGTTTGGAAGGCGGCGAAGGCGGGGCTACGGACGATGACGGCCAGTTCATTGCACATCAGATCTAGGTCGGACCGCTGGTCGTGCAGGTAGACGCAAGGGCTGACATGGAGTCTTCCTTCGGCAGTCAGCGAATGGATCCGAAAAGAATTCGCTCCGCACGGGCAGCGGCGATGCGAAAGCAATCCCATGGCAGCCGCCAACGGTGGCTCTCCCACCTCGAGGGAGTAGCAGAGTCTAACCAGATGCGCGAATCCTTGGTAGTACTGATCGGGGCCGGGCATCAGATCCAACATATCCGCCGACACGGGTTTAAGTGGATTGATCCGGACCATAGCATCATGGCGGCTCGCTAACGACACCAGAGCTTCAATGTGCCGCTCCGTGAAGTTCCAGTTCATGGCGCACATGACGACACTGGCGGGCTTACCCTGGCGCTGACACAGTGACAAAGCATCAAGGGCTTGGTTGAAAAGGCTCGCGCCTCTGTTTGAGTCATGCTCCGCGCTAAACGGGGAGTCGAGCGAGATGTCAATGTCATTCAACATGGAAAACGCCTCTGAATTGACTTCGAACAATTTAATGGCTGAGATGCCGGCCGTAGTAAGACCCACAGTCAGGCCGGCCTCATGCAGGCGCTGTATAATGAACGGAAGCTTTGACTTGGAAACACTTCGGCCGTTGGTGAATATCGGTTCGTTGCCACCAAGATTAACTGACCTGATCCCAAACTTAAGGAGTTGGGATACAACGCGATCAATCACGTAGTCAGACAGTTCCATGCCTGCAACACGCGATCCTGCGCTATAACAGTGTTTGCAGGAAAAAGGGCAATAGGCCCCAAGCGTCCAGCCTACGTTTTTAATACTGTAGGGTTGCCCAATAGATTGGGTTTCCAAAACGGCCCTCCACGCTGCCTAGTATATTTTTGCACCGACATTTCCCATTTGAGCGGCCCAACCGCCCCCTGATCGACGCCAGGATAGCGGGACTCCGGCCCAACCGGAAGACGGAATCGCGTGACAACGGTATTTATCGCGCTATGATTGCGGCATCGGCTGCCCTGACCGGCTCGGATGCCTGGATTTCTGCCCATTTTAGAAGCTTGACTTTGCTCAATTTGGTGTGCACTGCCTCACGGATCGTGAAGCGGAATTTTCAAATCCAGGTGTAGAAAATTGACTCTTTGGCAATCTATCGCATAGCCGAGCCGGGCACGACAGGAATGTGCCGCCGCTGGCGTCCCTGGGTGCTGCGTCAATGGGGTATACCTTGGCGGCACGGATGCCGCCGCGCCGATGCTGTTGCGGCCGGTGAAGGATTGACGGCGCTCCGGTCGCGGCCCACTGTCCGTCCCGATCATGATCAGGATACCCCCGACGATGACCGCCAACGGCGACGACTATGACAGCCCCTGGAAAGAGGCGATCGAACGAAGCTTCCCGGAATTTCTGGCCTTCTATTTTCCCGAAGCCCATGCCGGGATCGACTGGTCGCACGAGCATGTCTTCCTCGACAAGGAATTGCAGGCGGTGGTGCAGGATGCCGAACTGGGGCGGCGTTACGTCGACAAGCTGGTCCGGGTCACCGCGGCGGCCGGCGTTGAGATCTGGATCTACATCCACATCGAGGTGCAGGGCACGCCGGAGGCGGGCTTCGCGGAACGCATGTTCGTCTACAACTATCGCCTGTTCGATCGTTACCGCCAGCCGATCGCCAGCATGGCCGTCCTGGCCGACGATACACCGTCCTGGAAACCGGCATCGTTCGGCTTCGAAGTGCTTGGCTGCCGGCACCACCTCGACTTTCCCGTCGCCAAACTGCTTGACCTGGCCGGCCGGGAGGACGATCTGCTGGCCGGATCCAACCCGTTCGCCGTGGTGACCGCGGCACATCTGCTGACGCGAGCGACCCGGGAGGACATGACGGCGCGCTATGCGGCCAAGTGGAAACTGGTTCGGCTGCTGTATGAACGGGGCTGGGAGCGACAGCGGGTCGTCGACCTGTTCAACGTGATCGACTGGATGATGCGTTTGCCGGCTGACCTGGACCGGGAGCTGTGGCAGAATATCGAGGCGCTCGAAGAGAGGACGAAGATGCGTTACGTCAACAGCGTGGAACGGATCCACATGCAGAAGGCCCACGAGCAGGGGCTGCTGCAAGGGCAGGCACGCACCCTGCTGCGTCAGCTTGAACGCCGCTTTGGGCCGGTTTCCGAAGCTGTGCATGCGCGGCTGTCGGCTGCTGACCTCGATATGCTTGACAGATGGGCTGACCGGGTACTGGACGCGCCGACGCTGGATGCTGTGTTCGACGAAGGCCGGACGCACTGACCGGCCTCTGCGGGCGGCGGCGGGCCTTCTCGGCGTCTCACGCAACACATTGAAATCGCTCACACCTCTCATTTCGACCGACGTTCGACCGAGGCCAAGACCAGAAAGCTGGTTGGCCAACTTGAAAAGCTCGGTTTCGCGGTCACACTCCAACCCCAGCCGGCCGCGTCCGAGCCACTTCCAACCGTGGGACTGACAGCGGCAGGCTGAGGGAGTTTCTTGTTAGCGCTGCTTTGCAGCTGACCCACGGTCTGGTGTGTTGTTCTTTGAGGCGCTGCCCCAAATCTCCCTAAGCGCATGGATGTCGATGGAGGACGAAGGCTTCGTTGGCGTAGTCATAGCCGCCTTCACCTGTTCCGGAGAAACCGAGGGGCCCGCCTCGCCGGAGCAACCTATGGCATATCCGTATCCCTTCGGCAAGTCGGGAGAACGATCCCAGAAGCAGGCAATTTCATAATTCTTGATGGCTTTCCGTCCGATGGCGAGCGCTCTGGACTCCTTCGCCGACAGAGGCAACAGGAGGAATCCGCATCTTTCTAGCTTCCCTGAATCGGGGTCAACGCCGCCCGGAACCGAGAACTCGCAATCAGCCCCACTGATAAATTTCTCTATGCGTTCTCCCAGTTGCTTGACGACCGCTGTGTCGGAGGCTGCAAGCTTCCTACCCGTCTGTGAATCATAATTCCATGTACAATCTGAAAACGGCAGGCCGCGACTGAAGCAGTCGGGCAATGAGAGAGGCAGCTCGCCTCTGATAGAAAGGTGGGGCTCCAGTGCAAGATTTTCCCGGTCGACCAGCATATAGGTGGGTAGTCGGTTGCCGGTCTCCGGATTAAATTTGATTTGACTGATCAGCCCCATACAAAGGCTGCGCAAGGTGAAGCCTTTTTCATTATAGAAACTGAGCATATTTGCTGAAACGGCCAGAGCGTCTCCGCCGTCACCGTAATAATAGCACCTGAAGTATCCTCTCTTTCTGAGCTTCTCCTTGTTCCACCGCCATCTTCGGTCACTGCCGTCGACGCCGCCGAAGTGAAAGAGGCCGAAATTCTCCAGAGCCGCATTGTCGTCGAATATCAAAGGGTAGCGTGTCGCACTCGTCCCGGCTCTGCCTTCTTTCGCCACTGTAGAGAAAAATAAAGCAAACATAATAAAACAAACAAGAAAAATTAAGCGCATGAATGCCTCCTCGCAAATCGCCCGCCTCATCAGGCAGCATCCTTCATGGAACTAACTTCTTCGTGCTCTCCTGCATGGCTGACGATATCTCACGAACAGCGCCCAGCCTGTCAATTACCTCCAGAGTAAGGCCTGACTCTCGAATATTGTGAAGTTTTTTGAAGGAAGCCAGAGCGAAGTCCGTTCCCTCGCTCCAGACGCCTGTGACTCCGGCCTTCTCTAAGAGGCCCGCCTCGAGTAGCTTGCGCTGAACTATATTCACGAATATGGGATTGTCCTGAATCAGGCTATCAAAATCCGTCTTCCGGTAATTTTTCTCGGCCTCCTCCAGTCCCTGTCCGGCCGCCGCGCGCAGTAGAGCTACGCCGGCCTCGAAATCTAATTCTACACCGCGACCGTACAAATATGCAACGCCTAGGTAATTCTTTGAAGGTGCCCAATCCAGCGCAATCGCCTGCCGGTATCTGGAGGCAGCATCTTCGAATCTTCCTGCCACCTCAAGTGCTCTGCCCAGGTTATGAATCAGCCGTGCTTCTTGTGGACGATTGCGAACCGCTTCCTCGCAGGCGGGGATAGCAAGGGAGGAGTTGATATGGTCGAAATGTACTCCGGGTACAAAGACGTTATTGTCGATTTCCGCAGCCAAAATGTCGCATTTCTCGGCCGTGTAATAGCGCCACTTCGTGTAAGAAACCCATCCTCCAATCATAATAATAAACAACAGAGCAACGACAAGAGCTGCAAAGTAGCGGAACCTGCGTAACCTAGCCTGCTTCAGGCTTTTCCCGAGATAAATGCGAGTTGTTTCCTCCAGCTTATCGCCATGTCGCCTGAGCATCTCTCTTGCTTCGGCGAGAGCCTGATCGGACTGTAACAGCCATTTGTTATCCTGTCCATATCCCTGCCACAACTTAACAGCCTGATCCATCCGGTGGCGCCGCTGCAGGTCGCTGCGATCTCTTTCGATTCTCTCGCGGGCGCGCTTCCAGTGCGTCAGCAGGGCTTCATGAGCCACCCTGACATCTGTCTGATCGATACTCAGCAAACGCGCAGCCGGATCTAGGAAGGTGTCGATCAGCCTGCGTGCTGGAGTGGCGGCGGCAAATTGCGAGAGGGAAGCCCTGCGCGCGGTGATGGGGCCGCTGCCGTCGTCACTGACGGAAACCAGAGCCCATAGCACCGTTGGGAGGGCAGCGCGAGCATCTTCGGACAGCCGTTCGAAGGCCGCCTCCGCCTTGCTAGCGATAGCACCTTCCAGCCCACCAAAGTTGCGGTAGCTGTCATAACGCAGGACGCGACCCTGGGCAATATCGGCGTAGTACAGAGCCTCAAGGGCGAATTCGAGCAAGGGCAGCGCGGCAGGATGGGCGGAAGCCTCCTCCCGCAGGACTGCATCTAGCCTTATTTCGTCGGAATCAGCCTCGAACGACAGACCGGCTGCACGGGCTGGTTGTTCGATCATCTGCTGTATTTCTTCGGGGCGCGGCGGTCCGAGGAGGTAGGCCCCCTTTCCGGCCGCCAGATGATGTAGCGGTTCCAGTTCGACCAAGCGGTGAAAGAAGTCCGAGCGCATGGTGGCGATTAGCCAGATCGCCCCTGATCGTGCCAGAGCGTTGAGCAGCATGGCGAAGCGCTCGCGCTCCTCGATTGGCAGGCTGAAGATTTCTTCTAATTGATCGACTACCAGCACCAGCCGGCTAGCAGCTTCCGGCCTTGTCTCGGTGGCACGCTTCAGGGCTAGCTTGAGGGTCAGAGGCTCGCCGTCGCGCAACTGCGCGGCCAGTTCCTCCGGTGTCGCCCCCAACTCTGATAGTTCTGGCAGCGCAGGGGTCAACGCCGCCAGGAGCCGTTCGAAGAGATCGCCAACGAGCGTGCCTCCCGGCTGGAACACTGCATGGCGCCATAGCAGGCCGCTGTCGAACACGCCAGGCGCCAGGAGCGCGGGCACCACGCCGGCCTTGACCAGGGATGACTTTCCACTGCCCGATGCCCCAAGCACCAGAACGAAAGCACAGCCTTGTCCGGCACGGTCTATAAGTGCTTCGATAACTGCATTCACAGTCCGAGCGCGTCCAAAGAATATGGCAGAGTGCTCGAAGTCGAAGCTGCGCAGGCCGCGGAACGGGCATTCAGGCCATACCACCCTCTGCTTAGCTGCGTCCTTGCGCGCCGCGTTGATTTTTCTCAGAAGTAGTTCGCGTAAGTGCTGCTCAAGCAATATTTCGAACTGATCGAGGCAAGAAAAGCGGTAATGCGCGGCAATGAATTGTCCCTCGCGGTTCTGGAAATGGCGCTCCCAGAATTCTTCCAGCGCCTCCAACTGCCCCGCCGCCCGCCTCAGTTCGGCGGCGGTGCGGCCGGAGGCATGGCCAGGTATGTCCTTACGATAGACCAGAATGTCGGGTATGCCGGTCATCCGGCTTGCTTGTAGCGCCTCCTCGTATTCCCATTCCGTGCCGGTCACCGGCACACGACCGTCTAGGCCGCAATATTCGCGCTTCTCCGTTTTCTCCGGCAGTGGCGTGCCGAGCCGCGACCACAGGATCACCACCACGATGTCAGTGTTGGAGGGCTCGATGATGCAGTCCTGGAAATGGCCGGAAGCCAGCAGAGGCTCGTATTCCCAGAGCACTGGCGAAAGTTCGAAGAAGCGAGCAAATTCGCGCCGTAGCCGGTTCAGCACCAGGGCAGCTCGACGCCGTTCTTCCTCGACGTCGCCCGGCGAGGAGATGAACACCCGCAGCCTGCGCTCCTCCATCATTTCACGACTCCCCGTCTCAGTTCCAGGTCTTCATCCTAGATTACGTGCCCGGTCGGTTGTTCTGCCACGCCGCGCCGCACTTCGACTTCCGGCAAAGCGGCGGCCATGGTATCTGAGGAAAAAACCTCCATCATAAAACCAGCTCACAGCCTTGCGACCGATAGGTGACAAACCATGCGGCGGGAGCGTAGAATTAATCACGACGGGTTGGCTCCGGAAACGGTGCTGATTGGCTTCAGCAGCAGAGTACCACGATTTTTCGATCATTGCACTACCGCGGCCGATTATGGCAAATTTCATAGCTCTAACTAATGGAAGATAATATCTGTCATGACTATTCCAAAAATAGCGATAATCGGTGGGTTTTGGGGCTTGAGCGCGGAAGATCGGCAGGCGGCGCAAAACGATGGAAAATGCTTGGGCCGCGAGCTTGCCAAAGCGGGTTTTGGTATTACGGTGTATTTTTCGAATGAAGAATCGCTCGAGCCGCATGTCGTGTCTGGATACGTGGAAGCCAGAAACAACGATAGCAAAATACACGTGCGCCACGCGCAAAGCCAAAGAGGTAAGGTGGCTTTCAAGGAAGAAAAATATCATCAAGATTTGTTTAATTACTCAATATTTCCAGGAGATGACTGGGAGATACCGTTTTACACTTCATTGGTAAAGGAAGAAGAAATCGACGCAGTGGTATTGATGGCCGGCGGAACCTCCACCCTGATCGCAGGGCAGATCGCAGTCGCTCGCCGTCTGCCGCTTTTGGTGGTCGATAAGTTTGGCGGCTCCGCTGAGAAAATTTGGCACCAGTTGGCAGCTCTAAATGGGCAAAAGAAATCTTGGAGAATTGAGAAGGCAGGCGAGCTTGTCCAGGAGTTGAAGCGGGAGTGCATCAAGCGAAAACAATAACAACAGCGCCGCAAACGGCTTTTGTCAAATATTGCCGGACAGAATATGGCATTCTTTTTTCTTGCTCCAGTAGTTTCTATATTACTGTATGCTCTAATTGCCGGCATATCAGCGCCCAGCGCTGAAACATATGTGCTTTTGATGTTTGGGGGGCTTCTTTCTGCTGGGGCTACTGGCGCACTAGTCAGATTTCTGCTGTCTGACCCTAGTTCAAGGGAGCGCGGGCCCCTGTTCTCCCTCGTTATGGGAGGATTGGCTGGACTTATCGTGGGATTGGCCTATCTAATTCCGCAATGGATCGGTGCACCGGATATGCTGCTGCCCAAGACAGTTTTGGCCGCCAACAAGATCCAGTTTTTGTCCGTCGTCCTGGTGGCCGTCACGGCAGGCATTGGGTTCGAGACCGTCTTTCAGCGGCTCCAAAAGCAAGCGAACGACGTGCCCGTCGGATTGACCTAGGGCGTGTCGTCAATTGAGCCAGATAACGGCCGAGGCAAGGTAAACGGCAGCCAGGAAGGTGCTGGCTAGCTTATCGTAGCGCGTCGCGATGGCGCGAAAGCCTTTGATGCGGTTAAAGAATCGCTCGATATCCCATCCAAGAAGCCTCTGAATAAATTAGGCTCAATTCGCGTTAGGAAACGCGCAAAAATAACCGCTTCAAATGTTGCCCCTGGGATTGATGGTGTAGTTCCACTCTGGGTGGAATTTATTGCCACTGACATGGACGGATGCCATCTGGGCATCACTGACGAGCACCCCGATCGCATAAGTTCTCATGTCGAGTTCACAGTCAACCTTGAGGCCGGCAGAGGTTGACGTTGCAGCAATCAACTCGACAATCGCCAATCGTGAGACAAGAGGCCGGCCGCGCCAATTCTGCGTGATATGGCAAAAGAGGCGATGTTCTATTTTGTTCCATTTTGATGTACCAGGCGGATAGTGGCACACTGAAATCGTCAACCCGGTTTCGTCGGCAAACTGCTGGAGCGCAAACTTCCAAAGCCGTATCCGTGGACCGTTGGAACCGCCACAATCGGCGGTTATCAGTATCCGCGTGGCACCGGGGTACCGGTCGCGTCCGTAGCGTTCCCACCAGCGTCGGATGGCATTGACCGCGAATTCTGCCGTATCGTGGTCAATGCCAACGCTGACCCAGCCTGTATTGGTGAAAACATCATATACACCGTAAGGAATAGCCTTCCCAAGTTCTTTGTCCACGAAGTCGTGTACGTTTACCCGTACCGGCTTTCCCTCAGGCTGATAGTCGCTACCGCCGTTGCGATAATTTCCGATCAACTCCTTCTTTTTTGTGTCGACTGAGATGACCGGCTGGCCGGCCGACTGGAATTCGATGGCGCGAACGTTGATATGCTCGAACTGGGCATCCCGGTCCGCATGCCGGCTTCCTTCCTCGGCCTTGCGATTGACCTGCCGATGGAAGCCCAGTTGTTGCAGCAGCTTGCGAACGGTATTGGGGCTTACCCGGTGACCCATCGAGCGCAATGCAGACGCGAGCTTGGCGTGGCTCTTTGAGACCCACAGCAACGGTCGCATCGGATCGCCGCGAATAGCCGGCTCGATGATCCTGCGCAAATCGTCCAGCAGAGTGGTATCCGTGGCTGTCGATGGACGCCGACCGCTACCCGGCCGCCGGACAAGGCCGCGGGCCAGTGGCGGCAGATCCAGGTCCTTCAGCCCACGGCCAATTGTACTCCGCGCGATCCCTGTCGCCTTGGACACTGCCTCAAGCCCCCCACGGCCCAGGGCTCGCACTTCCGCCGCCGCAAAAAGACGTCGCCCACGCTCGTCCAATTGCTGTCGGACGGCCTCGTACCGCTGCCGAATTCCCGCTTCATCGAACATCGCACGCCTCCTTCGAGACGCAGTATCTTTCCGATGATTTTACCGCCCGCCACCCTATTTGGGAATCCTCAGCCGCTACGTGTGGTTATTCGATTCGGTCGTTGCTGCGCGTCGCCTTAGTTCGGGCCGAAATCGCCGACCGGCGCGGCGCTGACGACGAGGCGCGGAGCTTGCGCGCCGAGGCGGCTGCCCTGACGGCTCTCAGCGATTGAGCCTCAGTTCGGCACCACCCCCGACAGGTTGATCCACGACAGCGTCCCGCCCTTGCCGCAGCCGGTATCGCAGAACCGCACCCGGCCGCCGAGGGCGCCGGTCCGTTCCAGGATGGTATCGGTGGACAGGCAGTCGTGGCCGATCAGCACGGTCAGACCCGCCGGCACCATGTCGATCCAGGAATAGGTGCGGGTCGGCAGGTCGTCGCCTTCGGCCATCACCCCTTCACCGCGCAAGGCCAGCCAGCGGCACTTGTCGGCCTGGCGGCGCGGGGTGACCGCCTTGGGATCAGGCACCTCCAGCATGGCGGGATGAAAGGCGCCGTGGACGCACAGCCATGCCTCGCCCAGTCGCAGCCACCACGGCATGGCCGGATAGGCCGCCAGGAAGCGCTCGTCCAGATGGTCCGAGGCATCCTTCACCTGGGCCAGGCTGCGGGCGGCGTCCTCTCCCAGACGGACCGGATTGCCCTTCAGCGCCCGATACAGGTGATCGTCGTGGTTGCCGCGCAGGCAGATTCCCTCGCCCCGCTCCATCAGGTCCAGGCCCAGCCGCAGGGTGGCGGCGCTGTCGGGGCCGCGATCCACCAGATCCCCCAGTTGTACCACGAACAGCCGCCGCGCCCGGGCATCGTCAACAGCGGCGGCAAAGGCGGCGATGTCGCCATGGACGTCGCCAATCACCCGCGTCCCCTGGAAGATCATACGCGCTTCCCTATTGTTGCTCTTGCCACGACAACAGATACTATCGGGGAAGGAGCCCCGCCGTCTCATCATCGAACAGGATAGCGCCGTGAGCCTGCATGCACGAGTCCAGGACCATCGCCTTTATCTGTTTTTTCCTTTCTGCTTCGATGCCGGACAGGCCAGCGTCGTCGAGGCGCGGTTGTGCCAGCCGCTGGGGGCCTTGACGGTCGCCGATCTGGCCGGAACGCTGGCGCTGCCCGATACGGTCCGCCAGAAAGCTCTTCAAGCAGGCCGTGGCAAGCCGCTGTGGACGCAAACCGGTATGACGGTGCGGGAAGATTTCTGCAGCCAGATCAAGACGATTCTGGTCGGGCCGGACCCGCTGCCGCCGGAGGCCGGAAGAGATGATCTGTTTCTTGGAACAAAGCCGTGGTCGTTGTCGGCTGATGCCGTCAATCTTCTGTCGGGTGCCCTGGGAACGAAGGGAACCGGCCTGACGCTGGCCCATACCGAAACCGGCCGGGAACGCAGCGGCCAGGACACCGTCCAGATCCGCATTGGCGAAGGGCGGGTTTTTCTGTTCGGCACCGGCATCGGCCTGCTCCTGCTCGGGCTGACCGTGGAGAGTCGTGACGGCGACAACCGAAAGTGCCTGCAGCCAACCGTTCCGGAACTGCAAGAAGCCTTGTACGCTTTGGGTCGCCAGGGCAAACGGGCGGCAACCCTGACCTGGGAGGGGGAGGGAAAGACGACACTGGATGCGATTGTCCAAACCCTCGTTCCCGAAAGCGGTTCCCCACCGTTCCTGACGTTTCGTCGCAGCCATCGTGTCTTTCATTATCTCGGGGTCAGGCTGGCCGCACCGTTCGGCAGTCCCGAAGACGCCGAGCACCTGGCCTATCGTCTGAGCAAGAAATACACCCAGGACTACCATCCCACCGCGGCGGCGGTTCGGACCGGCGTCTATCGGCCATTCGAGAACATCGTGCATGGGCTGGCGCTGGAAGGTGGCGTGGTGGTCGTCACCCCGGACGCGACCGGTGCGGCGCCCACGTTCATTACGGATTTTCTGACCGACAGTTTTCGCGGCGCATACCTGCAGATAGCGTTGATTGCCCGGCACGAATACGAGTTTCTGGTCGACATGTCGCAGGATCAGAACAATACGGCTCCGACGCGATACGACAGTCCCAGCGAGCACGCCATCATCTCGCTTCGGCGGTTCCGCGAGGCGCTGCTGGACTTCCGGATGAACTACCGCTTTTCCCACCTCAGCCATGTGGATGTTCATAATGAAGTCTTTGCCCGCTGGCGGGAGACCATGTCCCTCGACAAGATGCTGGCGGAAGTCTCGGCTGATGTCCGGGAGGTGGATGCCTATCTGGCACAGCGACACCATGATTTCCGTGAAAAGGCGATCCGCGAGCAGTCGGCCTACGGTGTTCTGGTGACAAGCGCCATTTTTCTGGCAACGATCTTCGGAATGAACTTCACCGAGTTTGGCGGCGGAAGTGGCTGGCATATTTACAGTCCGGGTTTTTATGGCCTGGGTGCGCTATTTGTCGTGCTTGCCGTGACCTTGTTCGGTATCCGTCGCGCCCGAAGAGACTTTGACTCGAAAGCTGAACGCTGAACATGCCCGGCCGAGCGGAGGGCAGCCATCGCTCACCGAGGCCGGACAAAGCCGCTGGACGTCACGGAACCCGGCAGAGGATGGGCATGCGGCTGGCGGTGGATGATACCTGGACCGGGCTGGGCGAGGGAGACGGCATGCGCAGCACCGTCGCAGCCGGCCGACCGGAACCACGCGCGGCGCCGCGACCCGGGCGAGGTCTTCCAGAAAGGCGGGAAAGGACATCATCGGCCGGGCTCCTTGGCTGTCGGGTCGTAGAGAGGCGCCACCACCTCGTCGAGAAAGACCGGCGCGCCATCCTGGCCGATGGGGCGCGAGGTCAGCAGCAGGTACAGGCCGTCGGGCATGTCCTCCAGCCGCGGCAGCAGCTTCAGCGGCGTGTCGCCGCCGGGCGGCTCGGCCTCGTCGAGGCCGTCGATGACCACCAGCAGCGGCGCATCCGGGGGCGCCCGGAAATAGCGCGCCGCCACCGCCCGCCAGGCCGACAGCCAGTCGAGAAAGGCTGCCGGGGTGGCGGCTCGGGTGGCCGCGATGACATCGGGCCGGTCGGTGGCGGCGATATTGTCGGACAGGTCATAGGCGCTCAGCAACGCGCGGTTCAGGGCATTGAGCAGCCCCGGCACCCCGACCCGGTATTCCTTGCGGCAGTAATAGGCGACGATGCGGCCACCCTCGGGACCGAAGGCCGGGGTGATCGGATGTTTCTCGAGGCCGGGCTCGACCAGTCCCTGGACGAAGGTGGTCTTGCCGGCATGGGCCGGCGCCTGCAGCCAGAACACGCCTTTGCTGCGGCTGGTCAGGAAGTCCGCCAGCGGCTGGCGCAGATAGAGGGGGGAGCGGTAGGCGCGCTCCAGCCGGGCGCGGTCGAGGGCCTCGACCACCCGGCCCTCGCTGAGCGATTCCCCCGTCATCACCGGCAGATCTTCGTCGGCCAGGTCGGCCAGCGCCGCGGCGAGGTCGCCGGCCTCGGCGCCGCCCAGCCGCGACTTGTGGCCGCGGGCGTAGTCGAGCAGGTCGAAGCGCCCGCCCCGCTTGGCCTCGTGCAGGCTGTCGTACAGCATCACGTCGCGGCGGCGGCACCAGACGCAGATGCGGGCCTTGACGAACGGTTCCAGGGACAGCTCGGCCCCGCCAGGCAGCACCAGGACCACCGGCCACAGGCTGTCGTCGTGATGGGCATGGCGACCATCGCCCAGCCAATGGCGGGTGGCGGAGGCGCCGGTCAGGGACAGGCGCTCGGCGCCGTTGCGGGCCTCCAGGGTCAGGCCGGCGAAGGCTTGGTTGTCCACCATGGTCTTGAGGGCCTCGGCGAGCGGCACCAGATCGCCGAGCCTTTCCGGCGCCGCCAGGGTCTCGGCGCGCACCCGGCCGGTGAGCACACAGCCGGCGATGAGCCGCGCCGTCTCCTCGGGATCGAAGGCCAGGGCGCCATGGCCGATGAAGTCGTTGCGGATCGGGGTGAAGCCGTCGGCGGCCGCGTCACGGAATCCCCTGCGCCGGCCCAGCAGCGCCGGGCCGGCGGTGGCGGCCAGATGGCGCAGCGATGGCGGCAGGACGGTCGCGGCGGCGGCCTTGGCGGTGGTCTCGCGCAGCAGGCCGACCCAGCTTCCCAGCGACAGGCCGCGGAACACCCGGCGCCGCGCCCAATCGGCGTCATCGCCGCCGCCATCGATCAGGCCACGCAGCAGCAGCAGCGCCACGGTCTTGATCAGCACCTCCCAGGCATCGCGCATCTGCAGCAGGCAGGCCTCGGGGTTGGGCGGCTCGCCCTCTGCGCCGGCCAGTTCGTCCAGCAGCCGCGCCCATTCATGGGCGATCGGCGCCGGCCAGGTGTCGGTGACCGCGGCCGACCACGGCTGCGCCCGGATCTGCCGGCCACACTCCCCCAGCCGCTGCCGCGCCCGCGCCAGGGCATCGGCGGCGATGATGTCGGGCTTCAGTTTGCTGCTGTTGTCGGCGCGCTGCTCGGCGTAGACGGCGATCACCGGCCGCCGCTCCTCGGGCGTGCCGGCCGCGTCCATGGCCCGGGACACGCTGTCGAGGAACTGGCGGCGGGTCAGACCGGCGTCCTCGGCCAGTTCCAGCGAAACAAGAATCAGAGCTTTTTCGTTGTGACTGGGGGGCGATGGGGTGGACAAGGTGTGTCCTCCGGGTGGAGTTCGGATCGCATGGCTTGAATCTTTGCTAACTTGCTTCTGTAGCCAGCCGGGCAAGTTCCGCCAAGATCAGTGACGAGCGCAGTCAGGATGGCGACGGCTTGATCAAGGTCGGCGATCGCCCTTGGCACTTCTCTGTTAGCTGCCGTGGCAAGGCCACGATTCCATAATGCCGTTGCCAAACCGTCGCGCCACTCAACGGGCCAGGCGTCACCGACAGCGTCGCGGTTGGTTTTCATTAGCGCGATGGCGGCACCATAGTCTGCGGTCGCTCCAGCCAAGTCGATGCCAGCAAAATTGGCACTGCCGCGGGTCATCAAGGCAATTGCTAAGCTTTGGCGCAGGTTATAGATGCTGTTCTGTGGTGCGCTGCGTATCATCGCTGACAGCAATGTGATGGCCGCATCGCAGTCAGAGATTGTTTCCGTCAGATCGCCACGGCTGTACTTGCTACTCCCGCGGTTCCGCAGGGCCGCCGCCAAGTCCTGTTGCATGAGAATGGGCCAGTCGCAGCCCATTGCATCACGGATCGTTTTCATCAGCTCGATGGCGGCATTATAGTCGGCAATCGCCCCATCCAGGTCACCAGTTTTATCTTTAGCAACGCCGCGGTTCTGCAGAGCCGTCGCTAGGTCATTACGCAGGGGGATGGGCCAGTGCCGGCCCAGCGTAATGCGGATCGACTCCATCACCATGATGGCAGCGTTGTAGTCAGCGATGGCTCCCGTCAGGTTGCTGCCATGGCTTTTTGCTTTACCGCGGTTCTGTAGACTCTTCGCCAAGTCGTTTTGAAGGAAAATCGGCCAGTTCCGGCCCATTACGTCGCGAATTTGCTCTCTCAGCGCGATGGCGGCGTCATAATCGATGATCGCTCCCGTTAGGTCGCTCCCTTCGATTTTGGCAGCACCTCGGTTGTGCAGGGCCGCAGCCAATGCATTGCGCGCGGAAACCGGCCAATCCTCGCCCATGGCGTCACGGATCGACTCGCCCTGCTTTATGGCTTCGTCATAGTCAGTGATCGCTCCTTTCAGATCACGAATATCGGCCTTGGCAACAGCACGATTCTGCAGAGCGGCCGCCAAATACGTGCGCAATTTTATTGGCAAGTCATTATCTAACTCATCTCCGATCGACTTTATCAGCGTAATGGCCGCATTTTCATCAGTGATCGCTCCCATACAGTCACTGTTCATGACCTTGGCGGCGCCGCGGCTTTGCAGAAGGTTTGCTAAGGAAATGCGCCGGGGGATGGGCCACTTCGGGCCTAGCGAATCGCGGATTCCCTCCTGCATTGTAATGGCGCTGTCATAGTCATCAATCGCTCCGGTCATGTTGCCGTTAGACACTTTTGCATTTCCGCGGTTGAGCAAAATGCCTGCCAAAGTGTCGAGTAGGAAGACAGGCCAGCCTGACTTCAGAAGATTGCGGGCTGATTCTATCATTGCGATGGCGGCGTTATAGTCGGCGAATGCGCCGGGTAAATCACCGCCGGAAGCTTTGGCAATCCCGCGGTTCCCCAGGAATCCGGCAAATCGATTACTGGAACTTGCGTCGGGTCGTACGTGCTCACTCCCCGGCGCGACACCCAGCCCAGCACAAAGCGTCCACCACGGCACCTGGCCCAGGGCAATTCCGCGATCTTGGAGAAACTCGGTTATTCGCGCTATCAGTCCCAACCACTCCGTCGCCTTCCACCGCGCCGTCAGCACCTCTCCGCCCGCCAGCGCCACGCAGGCCTCGGTCAGCGGCGCCAGCGCCTCGAACAGCGTGAAGGCCGGCGAGGTGAAGTCGCCCGTCTCCGCCAACTCCTGCGCCGCCTCCATCGCCACGCTGGCCAGCCGCCCCTGCATCAGCGCCAGCCGCGGCGCCAGCGCCGGATCGGCGGCGGCGGCCGGCAGCAGGTCCTTCAGCCCCAGGCGGAAGCGGCTGACTCCACCATCCCGCGACACCCACAGCACTCCCTGGATGCGCTGCAGGGTCATCAGCAGCCCGGGATCGATGCGGTTCCACGCCTCGGCCGCCGGCCGGTCGAGGTCGAGCAGCCGCGCCAGCACCGCCAGCGGCAGGCCGTCGAAGCGCTCCGTCAGGCGAGTCAGCGCCTCGCCGGTGGCCGGGTCGGTCTTGCGGCCGGCGCCGAACACCCAGCCATGGGCCTGCTCCGCCGCCGCCAGCACCGCCAGCACCTGGCGCACCGCCTCGGCCTGCTTGCGGCCGTAGAGGCGGTCCAGGCTGGCCAGCCATGCCGTGTACAGCGCCGCCCCGGTCGGTCCCGCCGCCAGGTCGGTCCGCGTGATCTGGCCGCGCTCCAGCCGGTCGGCGAGGAACGACACATAGACGAAGCGTCCCTCGGCCGCCTGCAGAATGCTGTCGATCAGCGTCCGGTCGTCGGGCCGCAGCTGGAATCGTTCGACCAGATAGTCCTGCACCAGATCGCGATAGGCCGGTGTGTCCAGCTCGACACGCAGGATCACCGCGGGTGAATCCGCCGTCATGCCTCGCCCCCTTCCCCCCGGCTTCGTCGCCGTCGCCATGAAGTATAGAGGGCGGCGGCGCAATGTCTATCGGCTGGTTCATCGCGCCTCCACGGTCTGCCAGGAGTGGTGGAGCGGTGCCGGCCTGCGCGGCACTTGGCAGGTCCGCGGACCATCCCGTATCCTTGGCGTGAAGCCCGCGCGGAGACGGATCATGCCGGACCTTGTTTCCCTCGACTCCCTTCCCTACCCGGTGGCTCATCCGCTCCACTGGGCGCGGGACGCGGGCGGCGCGCTGAGTCTGTCCGACCGGATCGACAATGCCATTTTCGCCGGCTATCAGGCGCTGCGTCTGGCCGCCCTGCTGATGCTGGCCGATTATCTGAAGGCGGAACCGATCCATCCCCCCCTGGCGGCGCCGATCCGTCGCCTGGGCAATGCCCATTGGGCCGACTGGATGGCCCTGGCCGACGAACTGGCGCGGTTCTGGACCGGCGGCGACGGCGCGCCGCCGCCGTGTTTCGGCGATCTGGCCCGGGGATGGATGTCGGTGAACCGGACCCGACCAGCGGGCGCGAAGAGGGCGCCGCTGGAGCCGGAATGGCAGGCCCTGACCCTGCCGTTCAAGACCCGGATCGACCCGAAGCGCCACCAGGAGCACAACAGCGCCGCCAATACGCTGCAGATCTACCGCAATGATCGCGCCCACCGCCTGGGCAGCCGGACTCCCGACGACCATCCCGATCAGGTGATTCATCTCGACATCGTGCTGGCGCTGGTCGAAGCGGTGGTGAAGAAGCTGTATTCCGGGGCCAGTTACGGGCTATGGCGCCGGGTGGACACGCCCAGCGGCTGGCAGATGATCCCTCTGACCGGTCCCCACCCCGACGCTCGCTTCCAACCCCGGCCGCTCGACCCGGAGATCGCCGATGCCCTGGCGGAAACCGAGGTGGCGGCGGTAGCACCGGACTGGGAGCCGCTGCCCATCTATCCCCTGTTCGTGCCCCTGGACGAGGCCAGGGGCGACGCGCTGATGCCGGACTCCCTGTTCGATCCGGTGGCGATGCTCGACAGCGTGGTCGAGGCCCGCCTCAGCGTCCTGGGGGTGAAGAAGAGCCACAGCTTCTCCAGCGGCCACCCCCATCTTCTGAAAACCCTCCAGGCGCTGAAACGGAAGCGGGCCAATATCGGCGAACGGACCCGCGAGGAGACCGCCCCGTGGAGCGTTCTGGCCTGGTCGCGGATGACCGCCCGGCTGGTGTTGCAGGATCTGGCCGGAGTCAAATACTTCCCGGAATTCCACACCAGACGGGCCGGCATCGACGATGTTTTGGACCGGCTGCGCGAGCCCAGTCCCCGGGGCAAGGCGTTGCTGCTGCTGGGCGAGGCGGGCAGCGGCAAGAGCGGTCTGCTGCTTACCCTGGCCAGCCATCTGCTGGAGGAGGAAACCCACCCGGAAAGCGCCAGCCGGGTGGCCCGCCGCGACGAGGACAGCGAGGACATCATCGTCCTGGTGGCCGGCCCCTCGGACTGGACGATCGGCGAGGCCGGCCACGCCCTGCTGACCGGCGCCGCCGAGGGCAGCCAGGCCCGCATCGACAGCCTTGATGCCATGCTGTGCGAGGTGGTGGCGCGCAAGCTCAACGTCATGGCCGGGCATCGCGAACTGAACACCCAGGGCGGCTTCGCCTCGGTGGCCGACCTGCTCGATCATCTGGCCGCCAGGGCGCCCGCCGATCAGGTGACGGGGCGCAAGATCTGGCTGCTGCTGGATGCCGTCAACGAGGCCCCCGGCTTCGTCGATATGGTCAACGCCCTGGACCTCCTGCTGGGCCGGGTTCCCCATTACCCCAACCTGCGGCTGGTGATGTCGATCCGCACCGGCGCCTTCGACTCGTTGATGGCCCGGCGGCAGGAACGACTGGCGGCGGGGGGCGACTACCCGTTCACCAACGCCTCCGTGCTGATGGCCTTTCCCGACGAGCGGGGGGAGATGCGGCCGTGGCTGACCGTGCGGCCGTTCTCGGCCGAGGAAGGCAAGGCCGCGTACCAGCTTCGGCAGACCGCCGCCGGCCTGCGCGCCGCCGCCATTTCCTATGCCGAGCTGGAGCGGCAGACAGGACTGCGCGACCTGCTGTTCCGGCCGTTGTATCTCCACCTGTTCCACGAAACCTTTGCCGGCGTCGCCCGCCTGCCGGCCGGTCTCGACGAGGGGCGGCTGCTCGATGGCTATCTCGATCAGGTCACCGACCGCGGCGGCGGCATCGCCGGCGCCGACGGGCTGCTCGACCAGTTGGCGCGGACGATGCTGGACCAGGCTCGCGGCTTCCTGCCCCTGGCCGCCGCCGACGCCATGACGGCGGCCTGGAATAAACGGGCGCTGGAAAACCCGGTCCTGCTGGCCGCCCGCCTGGGGCCGGTGGAAACCCTGGTGGCGGCCAGCGTGCTGCTGCGCCCGGCCGAGGATGGCACCGGCGTTGACCGCGAGTTGAAAGGCTACACTTTCGCCCACCAGAAGCTGGCCGAGCGCGTGCTGCTGCGGCACATGGACCGGAGCCTCGGCGGGCGGACCCTGCCGGAGCGGCAGGACATCCTGGCCTGGGCCAACCGCGAGCCATTCCCCGAACTGACCGCGGCGATCACAGACTGGCTGGGCCGGCTGGTGACAGCCGCGGATAGCGAAAGCATCGCCACCCTGGGGGCGGTATTGGCGGTAACCGATCCCGCCATCGGCGATCCCCTCGTTTCCGCCGTCATCGTCGCCTTGTCGCGGATCGGGGACGAAAGGGTCCGGGCGATCATGGCCGGACTGGTCGCCGAGGCGACGAAACAAGGCGACGCTCGAAACCGACTGCTCCGCCCGGCCTTGACTGCCGCCAATCGCCTGGACCTCACCGCCCGCATTGAGGTGCGGCGGGCGGTGTGGGAGGAGTTGTCGTCTCTGGCCGAGAAACTGGCCGAGACCAACCCCGCCAACAGGGAGGACCTGTACAGCCTGCTGTTTTCCTACGGCAAGCTCGGCGATATTGCTCTGCAACAGAATAACGCGGGTGCTGCGGAAAAATACTTCCACCACCGCGGCATGATAAACGTAGAGAAGCTGATTGACAGATACGATTATTATAATGACATTCTTAAGTATACGAGAAGGGATGTAAATAAATTGATGGAAAATGTCAAAAATGACGATCAAGAATTATATTATATTAAGGATAAATGCAGAGAATTGATATCGATTGTCGCCAACATACAAGTTCAGCAGCTTTTATACGAATTCTACACAAGAATAGGATATCTTGCACTAAATAGAGACAACTTGTCTTTTGCTGCCGATAATTTTTATCGCGCACTGATAACAAACCCGGCCTTTTCCACCGACACCACGGACAAGGAGGCGATTCGTAACCTTTGCATTCTGCATAAAAGTCTAGGATACATCGATGAGCGTTATGCCAACTATGATAGGGCAAAAATACGCTATAATGAGGCGTTGAAAATCGCCCAAGAATTGGCGGCGGACAGCGACGACAAACAGGCCCAGCGCGATCTTGCCACTGCCTACACCTCTCTCGGCGATCTTGCCGTGAGTGTCGACGATTTCTCCGGTGCGGAGGCATATCTCCGCGAAGGATTGAAAATCCGGCGGGAGCTAGCCAGGGACACCGACGACAAACAGGCCCAGCGCGATCTTGCCACTGCCTACACCTCTCTCGGCGATCTTGCCGTGAGTGTCGACGATTTCTCCGGTGCGGAGGCATATCTCCATGAAGGATTGAAAATCCGGAGGGAGCTAGCCAGCGACACCGACGACAAACAGGCCCAGCGCGATCTTTGGGCTTCCTACTTACGACTTAGCGAGCTTGCCCATATCATCGGTGATTACGTCAAGGAAAATGAATGGTTATGCAAGTCCATGGAGATTCTTGCAAAGGATAAATATGATAATCCCGACGTAATTCAAGATGAGATACCATCATTTTTCCGCTTTGCGACACGAAAGCGCAACGCGGCGAACGAGGCAAAGTTGGCGGCGGCCGAGGCCGAGTTGGCGGAGAACGAGGCCAAGCTGGCGGCGAACGAGGCCGAGTTGGCGGAGAACAAGGCAAAGTTGGCGGCGAACGAGGCCGAGTTGGCGGAGAACAAGGCAAAGCTGGCGGCGAACGAGGCCGAGTTGGCGGAGAACAAGGCAAAGCTGGCGGAAATCTATCGCGAGGCCGCTGCCTATGCTATAACAATTAGCAATCACTTTCAATCGGTAAGTGACTCAATACAGGCCAGACTGTTGCTCGCAGAATTACATGATATGTGCGAGATGTTCATCGCAGATGAGATCACAGACTTCCGTACACAGCATGATATCTCCGTGTTTTTTGATCGAATGGGCGATCTCGCACAAAGGGTTGGTGACAAAGCCAAGGCAGCCGAATACTTCGGCAAGGGGCTGAAGATCGACCAAAAGGCGGTGGAGCGCGACCCGGACAATCCTGGTTCCTTGCGCGACCTGACGGTGTCGTACGACCGTCTCGGCGACCTCGCCCGCGACGCCGGAGACATCGCCGAGGCGCGTCGGCTGTTCCAGGAAGGGCTGGTGATTCGTGAAGCTCAGCACGAGGCCGCCCCCTCTGACATCAAGGCCGCCGATGATCTGGCGGTTTCCTGTTGCAAGATGAGCAGTGTGACTGGGCAGCGGGACGAAACGACGGCGTGGCTGGAAAAGGGCCGGGCAGTGCTGGCGGCCTTCATCGCCGATGGCCGAGCCGACAAGCATATGCGGCAGGTGGACGCCTGGCTGGCCGACGAATTGGCGAAGCCGTAGTCGTGAGTGGGATCAAACCGTCCGCCGGGGCGGCGCACAGGGGAACGACAAGAATGACCGTAAATTGTGCAGACCAATTCCTCCCCGCCGGGTCACCCCTCGCCCCCAGCGTCTGGGTGGTGGAGGAGACCATCCCGCAGGGGGACTGGCCCGACGGGGTGTCCGTCATGGTCGTTCTCAACCCGCCGCCGCTGGACTTGCCGGCGCTGCACAAGGACGGACACACCATCCTGGTTCTCGTCTCGCGCCGGCCAACCAGAAAGAAGACCGCCGAGGAGGCGCTAAAAGAATTCTTTCACATGCCGGTCGAGCTGATCGAGGGCGTGATCGAGGGCATGAAAAAATCCATCGCCACCGTGTTTTTCCTGTCGTTCCACGACCTGGCGCCCTGGTATCTGCGCGTGCTGCCTCGCGATGAGCGCGATGTGTGGATCGTGCGCGGCGAGTCGCTGGAGTATTGCTTTGACGAATACGCGCCGCATGCCGGCTCGCTGCTGTTCGACGACGGCTATCGCCGCAAGATCCTCAACGACTGCACCTTCACCCAAAGCACCGCCTGGTTTCTGCGCGTGCTGGAGGACCTGCCCTATACCGCGGACCGGCCGTCCCGCAAGTCGCTGGTTTTCCGCCACATGTTTCCCTTCTACAAGGACGGCACCGCCATCGGCGCGGAAGTGCCGTTTCTCTGGTGCTCCCAGAACGAGACCGGCGACCTGGACGAAGTGCGGCGCTCCGTGTTCGGGGAGGAACTGAGCCAGCGCGCCACGGAATACGCCGTGGCGGTCGCGGCCCTGTCGGAAATCGCCTCGGTATTCACCCATCGCGGACGATCCTACCTCCACCTCGCCCTGATCAGGGATCTGGTGTGGATCGACGGCGACACGGTGCGGGCCGGCCCCCATCTGGCGCCGGGCCAACGGGAGCGGCTGAGGAAGGATCAGCCGCATCTGTATCTGCACCTGACCTATCGTGTCCCCAACCAGTTCCTGGTGGCGAGTCTGGATGACGGGCCCAACAGCGTCGCCGAGTTCATCCGTCTGGGCGAGACGCTTCTGGCCCGGCTCGACGGGGAAAAGGATCTGCATTTCGCCAAGCGGTCCCAGGAGATGACCGCGATGGCCGGTACCCTCGGCCAGCATTACACCTTCAAGGGACGCCAGAACGCTGATCGGCAATCGGTCCTGTTGGGCAAGGAGCGGGCCAAGCTGGCCATGGATCTCGCCCGCCCCCATGAACGCAGCCGGGATACCAATTACTGGATCCAGGCGGTCCTGACGGACTGGGCACTGTTCACCGGGGAGGCGCGCCGGGAGCCGGGACTCGCCGAGGACCGCGACGCCCTGGGTGCGGAACTGCGGCATGCCCTGACGCAGGAGCCCGATGATCCCTACACCCTGATGGTCGGCAGCCTGGCGGCGGCCGTCGCCGCGGCCTGTCTCGAGGACACCGGCATCACCGATCTGATGGTGGGGCCGGCGGGCGTTGCGGCTCGGATTGCCGATCTCCTGGCGGGACCGCTCTATGACGACCACCATCCCGCCACCTACGCTCTTTGCCTCGCCGCCGGCTATGCGACCCTGGCCCTGCCTTTGACGGCCGAAGAAGACCGCGCCGGCCTGGACCCGGCCCTGTCCCGGGCGGTCCGGTTCTTTGACGGGGCGAGACAGCAGCCGCAATCGGTCCTCGCGCGCGTCGGGCTCAAATTCGCGGCGTGCCATGTCTGGCATCTGACACGGACGGGGCGAGGGGCGGACGCCTCCCAGGTCGCCGCGCTGTGCGCCGCCGACGCGGCGTCCTTTCCGCCAGACCGCGCATCCCCGCGCCGGTTCACCGGTTCTTTGCCGAGGCGCCTCCCGACCGCCAGACCGTCCTCAGAACCGTCCTGTCCTTGCCCTATTAGCCTGTGGGGACCGCCCATGCGCACGTCCGGCATATCCGGCATTATGTAGCATCCGCCACCAGCGATTCCTGCGTTTCGGGCCTGCGGACGGGTATCTTGCTGCCCATGGTTTGAGCAGCAGGAAAAGATATCTGGCATGGCCACGCCGCACGTTGTCAGCGCCCTTCAGGAAAAGCGGGCGGAGGTTTCCGGGGTGATTGCCGACCTGGAGCGGCGGATTGCCCGGCACCGGGTGGATCTGGTTCACGTTGATGCCGTGCTGCGGCTCTATGTGGCGGATCTGGATCCCGAAGAGATCACACCGAAGGCGGTGCGGCGGCGCAATGAGTGGTTCAAGCCGGGCGAGCTGTCACGCCTGGTGCTGGACGTGCTGCGGGTCGCGCCGGCCGCCATGGCGGTCAAGGACATCGCCGCCGAGGTGATGGTGCGGCGCGGCCTCGATCCGGCCGACGAGCGTATGGCCCTCCTGGTCCGCAAGCAGGTCAACAATGCCGTCACACGGCAGGCGTCAGGTCTGGTGGAGAAGGTGGTCGACGGCCAGTCGGTGACATGGCAGGTGCGGCGCTGATCACGCCGCGGCGCGGCTGCGCTGCCAGTAGGGAGCATGAAAAACTGTGGGAGGCTCGTTGCCCCGCCGACCCGGGCCGGACCTGGAATATGGCCCCGGCCCAACAGCTCTGTCACCAGGGGCCATTTCGGATCGGTCCAGAACGTAAGCATTTAGAATCCAATGAAAACTCCATACTGCTTGCCACTCTGGAAGCAGGCCCCTGGCAACAGAAGGTTCTGATTGGTGACCAAGGCTCCGGCCCGATCTGAATTATGCACATATAATATGCACAGAAATTTCTATGTGAAAACAGTGGCTTAGGTTTCGTGCAGAAATCATGATTTCTGCACCATGCCGAATGAAAGGGGGCTAGTTTTCCAAATGGCCCCTGGTGACAGAGCTGTTGGGCCGGGGCCAAAGGCTGCTGGAGGGGCCAATTTTTCGTGCGGCAAACCATGTCGCTTTGCGGCAATGTGCGGAAATTGTCTTTTTGGGGTTTTCCGATGATGTTGGTCGGCTTGGCCCATCTTTCCTCCTTGGGGTGGGAGCACATCAACCTCACCGAGGACTACGTCGGAACATCCTATTTGGCGTCGGAAAACACCAACGAAATGTGGCCCAGCCGTGCCAGTCAGGGCAATTGCCAGAGTCGGGTTAAAGCAGCCTAACGTTCTTGGTTTTTCTGCTTATGCTACTGGGATTGACCGTTCGTTAGTTCCGGCCGAGAAGGCCCGAACTAACGAAACGCTCAGATTTGACGCACGCCTTTATAAACCAAAAGCAGCCATTTCTTGCTATCCTGCTGATTTCATGCGATTCTTTATCTCGACAGGGGGGCAATCCATGGAAAACGCGCTCAAGGAATTGGCTGCCATCAAGACCGCGGCCGACATGGCCGAGGCGTTCACAGATGAAGGACGCTGCCGGTCGCTGATGGAAGCCATGGTTTGGCCACGCGGGCGACTTTGTCCCGCCTGCGGCTACCGGTACTCCACCGCCCTCGCGGGACGACGACCCGGATTGTATCAATGCTCGAACCGGCACTGCCGGCACCAGTTTACCGTGACGACACGCACGCCGCTGCATGGCACCAAGCTGCCGTTGCGGACCTGGCTGACGGCATTGTGGTTCATCTTGCAATCGGATAAGGGCATCTCCTCGGTTCGCCTGGCCGAGGCGCTTGGCGTCAGCCAGCCGACGGCCTGGCGGATGGGCCACGTCTTGCGGCTCATGGTGGGGGGTGGTAACGATTCCTTCCACGAGTTCACACAGAGGCTGGCATTGATCAGCCCCGACAATCTCTGCCGGTAGGTCGGTTTTCGGAGGTAGATTCCTCCGGCTTTTTCGTGATGCGGACGGACTTGGAACGCTGCCTCATGGAAGGCGTAGCACTCGCTCACGACAAAGACCTGTTTTTCAGGAACCAAAGAAAACCAATGCCTTGAGGCCCACCCTGGGCCATGTGTGAATTCGTAGAAGGAATCGTTACCGTCGCCCTTGTAGCCGGTTCTGACGCATTCCAGCGTTGCGTAAGATCTCCCTCCGCCCCGCTTAGACCCGGCACGCCGGCGGGCACTTCATGTCCGCCGGCGTCGCTGCCCTGCGCGACATGCTCTCTGCCGCCTGAGCCGCCGCACCGGTCCGCCGCCAGGAAGGCGGCGACAGCTATCCGCATGTTGAGAACCGCATGGCGTCCGCGCGCTAATCAGCGTGCGGACGGACGTCGCAGAGATGATCTCCGACGAACCCGACGCGATAGCGATCCCCTTTGTGCGCGGCCATCGCTTGGCACCGGCCAGCCAAGGCCGAGAAGCGGGTCTCCGCCTTTCCCGTGACATCGAAGGGGTCACCACACGATTTGTACAAAACTGCACGCTAAGCCGGGCGGGTTCTGTGCTGGGCAACAATCCGTGACACGGTTGGTGAGCCTTCCGGTGATCGACATGGCGCGCGAACTGCTCTGCCTGCGCTGTCGGACCTCGCCGCGGAGGCGGATGCCGAGCTCGCCGGGAAGGCACTCGGCGACATGGCCGGCCTTTCCGGGCCGGCGCGACACGCGTCATGAGGGACGTGCCCGCAACGCGACGCCCCGTGGCAAGCGAAGGATCTGGCACGCGGTGGCGGGAGTGCGCATCGGATCGATCACCGCTTGGCGGCGACACGCCCCCGGCGCGGCAAGCGACGACCGCCGCGCCAGACGCTCGGTTTCGCGACACCGAGTGAGGTGTTCGCTGACCTGATCGCCAAGCTGAATGCCGCAAACGACGTGACAAATGGCGGTGTTCGTTACGGAATTTGAATCCGCCGACGATAACTCCTGACAACGCCAAGGCGTGGTTCGTCCATTGCGGATATGCCGTGGCAAACTGACCCTGAAACCGCTCTAACGCAGACACCCACTACATATGGGTTAGCGCTGAGCCGCATCGCGACCGCCTAATTGACAGCTTCGCGCCCATCTCGGTCATTGACCGCGTGTCTTCTCGATCCCGAAAGCAGCCGTCCGTTCAGGCTCATCGATACAAATGCCTGCCCCTGGCTGCCGCATCCATTTTAGCACGTGACCCGCGTGGAGATGCGAAACGGCAACTGCGATGCCTCGCTTGCCGCAACATCGCGGTCAAAGTCTACACGCGTATAATCACGCGGGTAATAGGAGAAGCTCTTGAGGGCAAAATAAGCATCGGCATCCATGTAGCGTCGAGACAATTCCAAACTCGCGGCCTCCGCCGAATTTGCGTCGAAATCGCGACTGAGGTGGATCATCGATATCCCGCTCTCTATCGCACTACTTGCTTCTACCGGTGCGGCACCGCTCTTCGACCATTCACTCAGAAGGATATTCGCGATTTTCGGTGGGCCGTAGGCCACGACCGGGCCGACTGAGACGCCGGCGATCGAGTCCTTGTGATCATCAAGAAACGAACGCGTTTCGTCGAGAGTCCTAGTCGTTTCCCCGGCATAGAGCAACACATTGACCTTGGTGGCGACGCCGTACTCGTGGCATGCCGCGAGCACGGCGGAGGCGCGCTCTAAGTAGCGATCTGGATCCCGCGACTTGCGCATGTTCAAGATCTGCGCTGGCGAAGCCGTTTCGAGACCAAGATCAAGGACCCTCATACCGGCCTCAGCAAGGCAGGCGATCGTCTCAGGTGTGAGCGCATCGACGCGGCTTTCGGTCCGCCAAGTGATATTAAGGCCGGCGGCGCGGACTGCTGTCGTGAGACCGGTGGCCCAATTCACATTTGGGGCGAACATCGATGCTTGGAAATAGGGGCGGATCTCGCCACCGCCATATTGGCTGGTAACCGTCACGAGGGTGCCGGCAATCTTCTCGGGCGCGCGCAGCTTCTCGAGCCGGATGTCTCGCTCCTCGCAGAAGACGCAGCCCATCCCGCACCCGCGCGACGCCTCAATGCTCGGTTGGTAGCGTTCGAAGCCTGATATCAAGTGATGGTTCAGGGCGACGTCTGGTGTCGGCGCGGGCAGGCGACGTAGGTCCGGCACGCTCGTCAGCAGGCTTGCTACGATTTGTTCACCCAATCCCGGGACGAGCAAATCCGCTTCGGGCAGTTTCGCCCGCAACCAGTCGGGATCCGGACCAACTACCCATCGTCCGCCGACAATGATCCTGGCGTCCGGATGACTACTGCGTAGCAGCCGACAGAACACCTGCGCCCAAGGCAGGGCGTAGAAGCTCGGGATCGATAGCATAACCGGAAGCCGGGACGGGAAAATACCTTCATCAAGCAGCATGCGCAGCACGTCGCCAGGTTCGCTGTGCTCGCCATGCACGAGCAGGGTGTCGGTCCCGGTAGCATCGAGAATCGTTGCCAGCGACAAAGCCCCATAGCTGAGATAAAGTTGCCGGCGCGCGAGCATATGATCGCGCTTCTTGGGCGACAACATGCCGGCCGATACGAACACGACTTTATTTGAGCGCTTCACCGAAATGCCACTATCTTTCTCGAGTTGAACCAGAAGGGGCGTACGTGCCGTTTTTAAGTGTCGAGGGTATCGACGGTAGCGGGAAAACCACGCAGGTTAGGCTACTCGTCGAGCGCCTTAGAAGCGCCGGCCGAACTGTGCTACAGACAAAGGAGCCGGACGGGGGCCAACTGGGTGCGGAGGTGCGGGCAATGTTAACGCGCCCCGACCGCCTACTCGCCCCGGCAGAGCAGCTGCTACTCGTGAGCGCTGCCAGATTTGATCATGTGCGCAGTGTCATCAGGCCGGCATTGGCGGACGGACAGTGGGTTGTTTCTGATCGCTTCATCGACTCGACTTACGCGTTTCAGGTCGCGGCGTCCGACATCGATCTCAATGAGATGTTCCAGTCGATTCGCGAAATTGTCGTGGGACAAACACTTCCAGACCTGACGATCATCCTCGACCTTTCCCTCGAGATCGCTATTGACCGACGGAGGCAGCGCCGCGACGGCGTTGCCGATCCCGCCGAAGCTACGCGAGACTTCGCCATCATCCACGAGGGGCTGTTAGCGGTAGCACGCGCGGACCCGGGACGCTGCCATGTTGTCGACGCGGATCAATCGCCGGGCGCGGTCGCGGGAGACATCTGGCGCTTGATTGAACCTTTGCTATGACACTCTCCAGTGGTGCGCTGAATCGACCTTGGCCAGCCGCCGCAGATGTAGATCCGGAGCCTTTTATGAATCCGCAGACCCGCAACCTGCTCATCCAGCGTGTGATTGACTCGCTTGGCATATTGGCGCCAGGCTCGATCTTCGAGCGGTTTGGGGTGATGTTGATTGAGCGAGTGCATGATGTCAAGCTCGTGCAGCGCGGATCGTCGGTCGGCGGCAGCCCGGTGGGGGGAGCGCTGGATGCAGTCTCCGAAGAGGGCCGGGTTGTCGTCGAAGCTTCGATCATGAAGGGATATTTCTCGGGCGCGATGACCAAGCCTTGGGGCGATCTCGATCATGCTATCGCGCTGGCGCCATTGGCGGAAGAAATCTATCTGCTCAGTTCGCAGCGCGCAGAAACTGGCGTTATCGAGGCGATGGTCAATGCGGCCCTTCAGCAGGATCGCATGGCTGGGCGACGCCTGCACCTGATGGACAGCCGAGCGATCGCCGAGGTGATAATCGACACGCTAATGCTGCGTGACGAGACAATAGACGAGCTAGCCCGGCATTTGCCTGTGCTAGCCGAGATCCGCGATGACCACCCCGCGTCGTTGAAAGCGCAGCCGCTGAGCGCGCTCTATGTGAAGAATGAGGCAGTTGATGCCGAATTGGACCGGCGCCTCGCGACTGACGCCTGCGTCGAGATCGGCGGTATCGGCGGCATCGGCAAGTCTCAAGCCGCCGCCGCGTGTCTGCTCCGCAGCGAAGGCCGTTTCGAATACCGGTTCTGGGTCAGCGGTCGCGATATCGACAGCGTCGAGCGGCTCTCGTCAGTACCGGTCCGACGCGGCGGCGCCGAACGCAATGTCAGCGCGCTGCTGCGCAGAAGCCGTACGTTCCTGGTAGTGGATGATGCCAGTCCCAGCCTCGAGATCGACCAGCTCGCCAACTTGTGCGGCCCGGATTCACGGATTCTGATTACCCGGCAGAATCCGTCATCGGGAGCCTTCGCCATGCCGACAATGGATGAGCAACAGGCCCGCACATTGCTTAGCAAAGGTGTCGATATGCAGCCGTCTAGAAAGGTCTTCCAGACAATCTGGCGTGCCGTAGGAGGGCATCCGCTGAGCCTCGTGATGCTTAACGCCGCCGCGCGCGAGGGCGTATCGTGGAACGAGCTCGCCGAGGACTGCGCTAACGTCGCCAAGCTGCCGGTCGACGGTGCAAGGCTCGCCGACCGTATTCTCGGACGGCTGAGACCAGCGCTTGAGGAGGAACTGTGCCTTTTCCAATGGGCCGGCCAGAGCCACTGTGATCGCGCTTTCTTCAAGCATGTCGTCGGATCGCTGCGTTTGAGAGCGTTCGAAAAACATGGCCTGACCGCACCTGAAGGCGCTGCGTCGATTCGTATTCACGATATCGTCTTTACCGCCTTGAGATCGCTGAACTGGCTGACCGACCTGAAAGCGCGAGAAATCGACGGCCAACTAGAAGGATTTATTCTTCAGCAGATCCGCGAGGACGGACATGGTCTGCATCTAATCGCCTCACAGCTGAGAGGAAAGATCGCAAGCAATGTTGCGAAAGGCGATCGTCGTCCAGCATTTCTCTACGCCTTGGCGATGATCTGGATGGGCAGCGCCATTCCGGTCGATCTGCTGCCAAATCCCCTGGAAGAGGCACTGCGACTGAAGTCGCTGAGCGCGGCGGACACCGATGTGGCCATTCTGGTCGTTCTCGAGTCGATCGAAGCAAAGGGACGTTATCTCCGGCAAGCGTCAGGAGACGCTGCTGCCGTCACATGGCTAGGAAGGATCCTGCAAGCCTATGACGACCTCGCGGCTATGGCCAACCTTAGTGCCCGCCAAGCCGCCGAGATCAAGCATCACCATGCCAAGACGCTCCGCATCTTGGGAAAACATGCCGAAGCCGAGCGCTTGTTCGCGGAGGTGGTCGCCCGCTATCCGCTAAATGATGCCAAGCTTCAGCTGGTGCGATCTCTCGGTCGCAAACCGCAAGGCTACGAGACGGCAAAGCGATATGCATCAGAGATCATTGCCGCGAAATTGGAGAGCGGGAGCGTGTCACCCTCGCTGCTGATGGCATTGGGTGATGCGCTCAATGGCGCGCGCCAGACTTGGGCTGGTAACCTCATCGACAAACACGAAGAGCTGTTTCTGTCGGAAGCGCTATACAGCGCCGCCGTTGGTATCCCGCAAGGCTATCACTCGGTCGCGAGCTTCGTCCGCGCGCTTTTGTGGCATGCACCGGGGCGAGTTGAGAGCGTCCTGGCGCGGCTGCCTGCACCGACGCCGTTGATGCTCGACGATGACCAGAGCCGCGGTGGCTATGCGGAGATCATGCTACTCGCAGCGACCGTCGGCGACGAAACCGTTTACCTGAACCGTGCTCTAGAAGCCTTTGAGGCGCTCAAAGTGCCTGATCATTACCAGAAGCGGAAATGGGGCGAGGCTCTTTACAAGCTCGGGCGGCACGCAGAAGCAGAGGCTATCCTCGAGAAGATCGAGGACAAAAGCGGCTGGATCTGGTTAGCTCATAATCTGTCGCAGGTGAAACTCAAGCTTGGCAAACTAGAAGAGGCCCTCGATCTCGTCAACGCGTCCGTGGCGGGAGCTACCGGGGTGAACGAGAAATACCGTAGCAGCTTCCTTTTGCAGCGCGCCAAGGTGAAGATCGCGCTCAACCGGGATCCGGTCGATGACATCGCCGAGGGTCGCCGTCATACAAACAACCTCGGGCTCCTCAACCAGTTCTCCGCCCTCTTACCTTGCGATCAAGCTCCGAGACGACTATGACGGCGACGTGCTGCGTCGGTTGGCGTAAAGGTCTGCCGATGGCGCGCAGGTTCGACGTCTTTGGCGCTGGCTGCGATCTATGATGCCGTGTCGCGGACCGAAGCGGCCCGGCCGGCAGGTCGCGTATCCCTTGGACGGCAAGTAGATGGTGATGCTTGACGTCGCGCAGATTTTGTCCATGTCGTCGAACGGCTCGAAGAGTGGCTGCACGAGAACCTGCGCGGCACCTAGTTTCCCCTTGGCGAACTCGTCGGGAGCGAGCGGGTCCAGGTTCACTACGCCCTGTGTTCTGGACGAAGTGGTCGACCAGGGACTGGGAAATCTGTTGGCAGGTCAGGACATCGGCTTTTGTCGGCACGGGCATGGCGACTCCTCGTTTCGTTGAGCGATACCATCGACGTGCGCCTGTCTCCAAGATGTTATGTTCGTGGGCAACAAGGAGAACGCGATGAGCAATCTGGAGACGGTGTTCAAAGCCGTACGTGAAGACTACATGTCAGCCTTCGTGCCGTCTGGTGCCTGCCCTGACCAGTATGTTGCCGACTTGTCGGGCGCGCCGGTCGCGGTAGGCGGCCGGTCCGTCCTGCGCGAGTGTCACCATCGCCGGGTCCAGACGCGAGAGGATGGCGTGGACCGTGCCGTAGGACGGCGCGCGCCATCCCTGCGCCGCGGCAACGTCACGAACCCGACGATGGATGGCGGCGGCCGACGATCGCGGCCGTTTCAACCCCATGCCCTCGATCAACGCGACGAGATCGTCGGGCGAGCGACGGGTACCGGTATCGCTGCGGCCAGGGCGCGCGAGGCCTGCCAGTCCATCCCGGCGGTAGCGGGCAAGCCAGCGCTGCGCCGTTCGCAGCGGCACGCCGGCGTCGGCGGCCGCGCGCGCAAGCGGGGCGTCGTCCTCGAGATGCGGCCGCAAGACGGCGAAGCGCGCCATCGCCTGCGCTCGGCCTTCCTCGGTCAGGGTCGCGAACGAGGCCGCTGTTCTCTCCCGTGCCATGGCCGCCTCCTGAAACCGGCGATGCCCCGCCGTCCGTAAGGGGATCGGTCAACGGACAGTTTCCTGCCGTCCCGTTCATGCCAGTCGGATCACGATTCGATCCCTCTCATTGGAATGGTACGATAATCCTTTCATTGAGGGGACCCTTATCGTACGCTTCGGCCATGTCCGCGATCACTATCGGCTATGCTCGCTGCTCGACCGACAAGCAGGACCTCGCCTCCCAGCGGGCGGCGCTTGAGCGGCTCGGCGTGCCGCCCGAGCGCATCTACACCGATCATGGGCTGACCGGCACAAGCCGGGCCCGGCCGGGGCTCGACCAGGCACTCGCCGCCGT
>OBEQ010089307.1_pt1 | contig 39600 bp, 48 predicted proteins | sample 1670901 | NCBI WGS metagenome assembly OBEQ01 (sample SAMEA104232315, study PRJEB22302) | groundwater metagenome | biome: forest; feature: aquifer; material: groundwater | place: USA | collected 2011-08-07 | depth 5.4 m | reverse complement strand
TTTCGGCGGCCAGCAGGAGGGACAGCCCAAAGTAGGCACCATGCGCGGACAACTGCTGGAAGCCATTGAGCGGTTTCTCCTGGAGCAGGCCAATGCGGGGGCTGCAGTCGTCCTTGTCATTGATGAAGCCCAAGCCCTGAGCACCAGCGCCTTGGAGCATGTCCGGTTGCTGTCAAACGTCGAGACCCCCAAGGCCAAGCTTCTGCAGATCGTGCTGGTGGGACAGCCGGAATTGGACCAACGGCTCGCCTCCGATCCGCGGCTCAGGGCCCTCCGCCAACGAATCGCTATCCGCTATCACATTCCTCCGCTGAATGAGCAGGAGGTTGCCGATTACATTCAACACCGAATTCAGATCGCTGGGGTAAAAAACGCGCCCCATTTTACGGGTGACGCCATCGCCTCAATTGCCCGAACTTCCAAGGGGATTCCCCGCCGAATCAACCGGATCTGTGATCAGGCTTTGCTGGCGGGATACATCCGGGAATCCTATGTCATCGATAAATCCATGGTCAGAGAAGCGCAGGCCTCTATCTCCATTGAGGAGGAAATACATCACGAAGATGGATTGGTGAAGATGGGAGATGAAATCCGATGAGCTTAATCACCGACGCCTTACGAAAAGCAGATGATTCTTTGTCCACGCCGCCACCACAGACCTCCTCTCCGAAGCCGAGAGTAGAGCTGACACCTCCTCCGCCGCCGGCATCACGGATGCGCTGGAGCCATGCGGTCTTCTTGGTCGGCTGCATCGCGGCAGGCTACCTTCTGTTCGCGCACCGCCCCGCTCCATCCCTCCGGTCACAAAAGATCGCCGTGATGCGGATCCCGCGAAGCCTCACCCGCCCGCATCCCGCAGATTCGTACGAGACAGCCGGAATTCCCCGCTCCGTCCAACCTCCGCAAGAAAGAGCGAAAAGTCCTTTTTCAACCACCCTTGCCCCTCAAACCACGGGTAGTTTTCCACCCACAAAAAACCCTTCCCTGTTTGAAACCCGTCGGGCAGCCATTCCCTTGGCCGCAGTACAGTCCTCGCCTCTTGCTGACAATAAGATCGGCATGGACTTGTTTCGAGCCGTGGCCAGCCAGTGGCGCTTAAACGGCATTATCCGCGGAGGAACAGGAAAAGCCCTAGCCCTGGTGAACAACGAGCTCGTTCAGGAAGGGGATTCTTTCCACGGAGCGCGGGTCGTGCGAATCAGCGACGACCAGGTGATGCTGGAAGCAAACGGGCAGATGCAGACGCTGCGGCTGGACTAAGGGGATTTACTGAAATCGGACGAAAGAATCGGTAAAACGGGGATCTGCGGCCAATCGAGCACGTTCCAGTGTAGCTTCTTCTTTCGTCACAAATCGCCCTACATAAACCCGGTAGCGGGGGTTTCCATTCTGACGAGGGATATCCATCAGGAAAGCCTGGTATCCCAATTCCTGCAGATAAGCGAGGCTCTTTTCCGCCATCGGCTTGACATCATAGACCGCTACCTGAACCGTGTAGGGAGAGGGGTCCTCTATTCCGGGCGGCGATGCCGTAAGAATCCGCATTCCCACCGGATAAGCGATTGCCGCTAAAAGAACGATAACGCCGAGAACCTTCCCGACAAAACGCCACGCTCCGGATTTCCGATGAACCGGAGGCGAAACCTGCACGCGCTGCGTGAGTTGCTGCTCCAAGGACTCCCTCTCTCTCCGCAACGAAATCAATTCTCCCCTTAATCTCTCGAGCTCGCCGGCTAAGATTTCTGCACCGGTCCATTCCGGCTCCTCCTCCCAGGAAACGGCTTTCGCCATCGTCACAGGAGTTGGGGAAATCGGCTTCGGCGGGGCACTCTTCTCGTCCCTGCGTCCTAAGTATTTGCCATAAAGCCGCTGCTGAATCTCTGATTCCGTCAGCACCTTCACGCTCTCCGAAGAAGATCCTTTGGTGGTTGGGCTCATCGCGATTGAAAATTAAGATATGTTACTCAACCATTCGCGCGGTGTCAAATGAAAGCTTTTTAAGGAATCGGCGCTAAAAGATGTTCCAGGGCCAGGCGAGCCGCTTCCTGACTGGCCGCTTTTTTGCTGGGGCCCGACCCTTGGCCGTAGATTGTTCCCCGCCAGCCTACAGAGACCTGGAAAAGACGCCGATGGCCGGGGCCAGTCTCTCCAACCAACCGGTATTCCGGCGTCGCTTTGAAGTAACGCAGAACATATTCTTGCAACAGGGATTTGTAGTCTACCGACGACTGCCCCGCCTCCACTGCCTTGATCTCCTCATGAAAGAGGCGCTTGATCCATCGGGCCGCCGGAGCGAGCCCCCGATCCAAGAAGATGGCCCCAACCACCGCTTCCAGGGTGGATCCGATGACGGAAGGACGACGGCCTTCCCCGCGCGCCGACTCCCCAGGCCCCAGCAGAATCCAACGATCCAGATTCAGGGTCGTTGCCACCTCCGCCAATGTGGCGCGGCTGACCAGCTGGGCCTTGATCTTCGCCAAGTCGCCGACCTCGGAGAACGGATACCGCCGGTACAGCTCCTCGGAGATCACCAGGCCGATCGCCGCATCCCCCAGAAATTCCATCGTCTCATTGTCGCCCTGAACGGAGCCGGGCTTGGCCGTCTGCATGTACGACCGGTGGGTGAGCGATTGGTTCAAAAGCTGCAGGCGCCGGAACCGGACGCCCAGCAGGCGCTCGAGATGATGCAGCTCCTGAGAACGGGCGCGATCAATGCCTGAGCGAAAAAGGATGTTCTATCCCTCCACGGTTTCTTGAATCACACGTTTGACGATGGAGCCCGGGATTCCGCGGCGCACCACGGCTTTGCCGATCCCTGTCGGCAGAACCCAGCGATTGCGTCCCACGTCCCATTTCTTGTCATGCGCCATCGCCTTCATGATGCTTTGAGTGGAAACATGACGGACCCCGGTGGGAAGCCCAAGGTGGTGAATCAAGCGGCCGATCCGCTGCGCAGAGTCCAAGGAAATCATCTTCAGTTCTCGGGCGATCCCGGTGGCCATCATCATCCCGGCCGCAATGGCCTCGCCGTGCGTGTAGGTCCCGCTGTAACCGGTGGCGGCCTCCACCGCATGGCCGAAGGTATGCCCGAAATTCAGCAGCGTGCGCAGACCCCGTGTTTCCCGCTCATCGGCTTCTACAAGAGAAACCTTGACCTGCGCCGCCCGCGCAACCACCCACCACAGCGACCGGGGAGACCGACGCAGCGCCTCCACGGAAGTCTGCTCCAAGAAGCGGAACAAAGCCGGGTCCCGGATAACACCGCACTTGGCCACTTCGGCCAGGCCGGAACGAAGTTGCCGGACCGGCAGCGTCCGGAGAAAATCCACCTCGATAAAAACCATTCGCGGCTGCTCAAAAAGCCCAACGAGGTTTTTCCCCTGCGGAAGATCAATGGCCGTTTTGCCGCCAATGGAAGAATCCACTTGGGCCAAGAGCGTGGTGGGAACCTGGATGTAGGGGATACCGCGCCGGTAAAGCCCGGCCGCCAAACCGCCGAGGTCGCCGACAACCCCTCCTCCGACAAGCAGGAGAAACAGTTTCCGTCCAGGCAGATCGAGGCCGGCCAACTGGCTGAGCAGCCGGCTCAATCCTTTTAAGCTCTTGCTCTGCTCGGTGTCCGGAATCGTGACTGTTTGAACATCGAAACCGCTGGCGGCAAGCACCCGCTTCACCGCATGGGCATGACTCCGTAGAATTGTCGGGTTGGTCAGCACCACTGGATGGGTACCCAGCTTTAACGTCCGAATCAACGGAGCCAGGCGTTCCAGATGCCGGGACCCAATCCGTATGTCGTAGCGGCGAGGCCCCAAGCGGACCGGTATTCGATCTGGAGACCGCATCAAACCCCCAACAGTTTTGCCAGCATCGAAACCACCGGCCACAAGATTCGATCCAGAACCCCAAGATAAAGCAAGGCTAAAACAACCAACACCCCCCATCGCTCAAAGGCCAGCATCACAACCGCCAGCTTCAAGGGCACCAACCCGGTGAGGATGCGCGAGCCGTCCAGGGGTGGAATCGGAATCAAATTGAATGTCCCCAAGACCAGATTCATCACAACGAAATATTTCAGCAGGTAGACCGCCACCGGATGGACAAACCCCGCAGAGAGCCGAAGAAAAAAGGCCGCCCCCACTGCCAAGAGAAAATTGGTCGCCGGTCCCGCCGCTCCGACCCAGAGCATGTCCCGCCTGGGCCGGCGGAAATTCCGCATGTCAATGGGAACCGGCTTGGCCCATCCGAAAACAAACGGCGCCTTAAACGCCACCAGGAGAATCGGAAGGATCACCGTCCCAAACAAATCCACATGCTTCAACGGATTCAAGGTCAGCCGCCCGGCCGTAAGGGCCGTCGTGTCCCCGAAGCGCAAAGCCACCCAGCCATGGCTGACCTCGTGAAGAACGACCGCCATGATAAAAAGCGGGAAAACCGCCAGCGCCCAGACCACAGGTTCTGTCATGAATTCACTCTTTATTATTGAACTCCCGAGCCCGGAGCCACCTGCTTCTCGGGCACAACCAGGGTGATAAGTTCTCCATCTTTGGCGGCCAGCGCCATCCCGTTGGAAACGACGCCGCGGATCGTCGCGGGCTCCAAGTTGTCCACAACGACGACAAGCTTTCCCACGAGATCGGCAGGGGTGTACTGAAGGGCGATTCCAGCCACAATCTCTTTTTGTGTTTCTCCGGTGTCAACTTTCAGAACCAGGAGCCGATCCGCGTTGGGATGGAGATCGGCTTCCAGAACTCGGGCTACTTTCAACTGAAGCTGTCGGAATTGATCGATCGTCACCATGGGAAAACTCCTTCTTTTCCGGTTGAAGAAAAGTCACATACACCTGGCTCACCCATCCTTGACAGAAGTCCGGCGGCTGGATCTGCACCCAATCGCCGGTCACTCGGCGGACACGGACCGCCGGCTGGTTAGTTAACTGGCCTAAGCTGCTGTAGGCCTGCCCCGGCCCAGCACGGACATGGATGCGGCTGCCGGAAACAGTCGCCTGGTCACCCTCCACACGGAGAAATGCCTTGGAGACATAGACAGGAACTTCCTCAGGACAGCGAATGGCATACCACGATCCGCTCTTGGAGAGGACATGCACGTGGGTTCCTTTGGGAAACTGCAGGAGAGTCTCGTAAGAAAAACCTGGGCCGGCTCGCAGATTGACTCGATCCGCCGTAATCAGCCCAATAAATGGGGGAGACTCTTCACCAGTTTCCTCAGCCTTCAATTCCACCGGGAGAAGACTGAAGAAGACAAGAAAAAGAAGAATAAACTTCTGGCCGACGATCACTCCTTCTTTTTCGCCGTGCCGGCTCCAGTCTCTGGTTTCGCGCCCGCCGCTCCGCCAGCCTTCGGCGCAGACCCGCCCGCCTTCGGTGCAGCAGCACCTGCCTTCCCGGCAGCCGGCTTGGCCCCGGCAGCCCCTGCCGGCGCCACAGCCTTTGCATCACCCGGCGCCGCAGCAGCTCCCTCTGTTCCGGTTGCGGCCGCAGCCGCCTTTTCCTTCTTCATCCGGATCTTCAGGTGCTTGACCTTCGGAAGCCCAAGAATCTGGGATTTCTCCAGATCCAAAAGACCTTTTTCCTGCAGGATCTTCACCCGTTCCAAACGCGTCAGCACGGAACGGTGCCTCTTCATCGTATCAGCCGTTTTAAAACTGGAATGGATTGACATCGTGATTATCCCTCAGAAAGACGCTTGATAAATCCGTCGTGATAAATCTTTTTCAACCGATTCAATGGTGCCATCGCCTCGGTTCGGGAGCCATATCCCACAAGCCGCAACTCAAAGTATTTTCCATGCCTTACCACCCGAGGATCAAAACCTCGCCGGCGCAGCCGATCCGCCTCCACCCGCGCCGACTGCGCATCCAGATAACTGGCCAGTTGAATCGCGTACGGCCCACCGGAACCACTTTTGGAACCGGGCCTGCTCGATGAAACAACCGCCGACTCCGCCGGCAACACCGCTGCCTTGACCGACGGCGCGGGAATGGCCATCTCTGACGGCGGCGCGACGCGGCCCACCGGTTCCTGCTCGGAGGCCGCCTGCACCTCAACCGGCTGGGAAGCGGCAACAGAAGGATGGACATCCAACCGCTTCCCCCGTTCCACCCCTAAACAAAAACCGCCCAGCAACAACAAAATCAGGCTGAGCGCCGCAAAAATCAGGTCCTCATAAGCGATCCGCAACCGGATAAAGCGGTGTGGAAACAGTGGAGGATGAAACCCTCGGGACTGCGGCTCCGCCCGTAAATCCTCGAATAACTCAGGTTGCATGAAGGTGTATTATACCACGCTGGCAGGACAAAGATGACGGAATTCACACCGCCGGCATTTCACCTGAGCAGGGGACGGCGAGAAGTCGCTTGCCTGGATTTCGGCAATCAGCTGGGTGATCTTTTGTCGGGTGGCAGTCAGCGCCGCTTCTTCCTGGTCGAAAGAGAGTTTCTGGTTGGTCCGCAAAAACAAGAAACTCACCCGCTTGGGGTCCAACTGAAAAACCTCCTTTGCCGCCAGGGCATAGAGCCGAAGCTGAAGGAGATCCTCTTCCTGCGCTTCTTCCTTCGGCTTGCCGGTCTTGTAATCAATAATCTCCCCCCCGCCGCCCGGCAAAGGATCCACCCGATCCACCACGCCCCGGATCGCGACGGATCCCATGTCTAGGAGAAACGGTTTTTCCACAAACAGGGGGGCGCTCAAAGAACCTCTCTCTTGCGTATAAAAGGCGGTCAGCACATTCACGCCTAACCGCCGGTACTCCTCATCCTGATAAGATTCTCCATAACGGCCAGGGGCATGGCACCGATAAAAGGTGTCGAGCAATTCCTCCAACGAGGGCAGATAGCCGCCCATCACCTGACGGAAGAATCCCTCCAAACAAGCGTGGATGTCTGTGCCGAAATTCATTTCCGGTGCCGGCTTGACAGGAATCCGGTACAGATAGGCGAACCGGTACTTGAGCGGACAATATCGAAAGGTCTGCAGCTGGGTGTAGCTGAACCGGGTCGACGGAGGAAGCCCCATGTCATCCTCGCGAAAGCGAGGATCGGGATGGATTTCCGCTCCCGCGGGAATGACGGCCATCGGGCACTCGAGACGTTGGATTTCTTCGGTAGGGGCCCCTTCCGACATTTCCCGCACGAAAACAGAAGACCGGTGGTAAGCCCGTTCCTGGGTCACCAGGAAAAGCCCTTTTTTGGCCCGGGTGCAGCCGACGTAACAGAGCCGCCGCTCCTCCTGAAGATGGTAATCCCCCTGCGGCAAGCGCTCTTTCATCAAATCCACCGGGAATGGAATGGGCTCCGGTCGGCCCCGCGTGGGGAAACGCCCCTGCACCATCCCCAGCAGAATCACCCAATCAAACTCCAATCCCTTTGCTTGATGAATCGACATCAACCGAACTCGATCCCCCTCCTCCTTCTCTTCCTCATCGGCAGGATCTTCCCCTGAAAGGATGTAGGAGTCCACGTACCACAAGAAATCCTCCAGGCCCTGGGCCTTGGGATGATTCCGGGCATACCGCGAAGTAAAGCGGAGGAACCGCTGTAAGGAGATCAGCGGAGGATCCCCGAACTCTTCGGGGAGATGAAAGACCGTCCGCAGGGACGTTTCCTCAGCCATCAAAGAAACCAACCCACCGATCCCAACTCGCGCCACTTTCTTTCTGAGGGAGAGGACCTCCTGCAGGAGACGGCTGAATTTTTCGTCTCGGCTGCAGGCCTCCCACAAACTGATTTTTCGATCCTTGGCCAGATGACTGGCGGCCACCACCTCTTCCAGCGGAATCCCCCAAACAGGCTGGATCGCCAGACGGAACAGATGCACCGAATCGGCCGGGTCATGAAGGACCCGCGCGAAGGCCAACAGATCCTTAATCTCCGGCTGATTGAAGAGGGCCACCCCTCCCGAAGCAAAGAACGGAATCCGGGCCGCATGCAACGCCTTGACCAGATTGTCCCGGTGGGCGTGGGCCCGGTAGAGAACCGCCATTCGGTTAAAGCGGCGGTGCTCGGGGGACTGTTTCTCCCACAGCGTCCGGAGGATCTCGACCACTTTCCGCGCCTCATGCAGGTCGTCCTGGCAGATGACGACCTGCACAGGTTCCCTCGACGGGTTCTCGGTCCAAAGATTTTTTTCCGGATCGTACCGGTCCGGTTCGTTGTTTCGAATCAGCCGATTGACGACAGCCAGGACGGCCGGCGTGGTTCGATAATTCTGAGTTAACCGAACGGTCTTGACCTGTGGAAAAAGAGATTTCATCAGCAAGAAACTGGCAAAGGAGGCCCCCCGGAATCGGTAGATCGCCTGGTCGTCATCCCCCACCACGCACAAATTGCCGGAAGAACCGGCCAGCAACCCCAACAGGGCGATTTGGGCGACGTTGGTGTCTTGGAATTCATCCACCAATAGATATTTGTAGGCGGCCTGCAGCTGAGCCAGCACGGAGGGTTTCTTTTTCAAAGCATGATGGGTTTCAACGATGAGATCGCCAAAATCGAGGCAGCCGGCCAACCGGAGTTCCTTCTGATAAATCCTGTAGACCCGTTCCACCTCCTCGGCACGGGCCCGCTCCTCAGGGTCCACCAGGCTTTTGACGTACTCGGCATACTGCTCGACGCTGACCAGTTCATCCTTGGAGCGGCTGATGAAGCGTAAAAACCCATCGATGCAGGCGGTGGGATCGCCGAAATTCCAATGGTGGGCCAGTTTGAACTCCGGCAACAATTTCCGAAAAAAAATCCAGGACTCAGCCCGATCCAGAAGCTGGAACTTGGCCGGAAGCCCCAACTCACGGGAATGCTCCTGCAAGAACCGATGACAAAACCCGTGGAAGGTCATCACTTCCAACTTGAGGGCGCGCCCCCCCAGTAAATCCTGCACCCGCTCCCGCATTTCGAGAGCCGCCTTCCTGGAGAAAGCCAATGCCAGGATATGAGAGGGGGTGAGCTCGGGGTTTTTCTCGAGGAGATGGGCGATTCGATGCGCAATGACTCGGGTCTTGCCGGTTCCGGCCCCGGCAATGATCAGGGTCGGCCCTTCCGTCGCCAGGACCGCCTGCTGCTGCTCCGGATTTAAGCCGCGCAGGACCGGCGAGTTAAGGCTTTGAGATTTTAAAGTTGAAGGGGAACTCAAGATCAAGGGACATTTCTGGAAGATCCGCCGGATTGAAATTCGTCTTGATGTTCGCCAGGATCAATCGAATCGATACGGCATTCGGATGAGGAATCGGGAACGCCACATAGCCGTCGTAGGCAATGCCCGGATGCACATAGCCCCCGGCTAGACGAACCTGCTTGATCAGGTAATGGGCCTTCCGGGTGCCCCCGCCGCCCAAAGCCCCTGCAACCTTCAGCGGGGCCCCATAAGGGCCTGGGGCGAGATCCCCCGTCGTTTTGGCAAAAGCCCAGCCGTTGGCCTTGGATTCGTAGATGGCGGAGATGTTGTCCGGGGAAAGTTCTGAAAATTGGATGTTGAGATTGTCAATCATGACAAAATCGTCCGGATTGACCTTGATCTTCTTCCCACTGTGGTTGAAGATCTTGACGTAGAAAACCAGCGTCTGAGGTGGGTAGGGATTCTTGCCGGCTAAGTTCCCAAAAATTTCTTTGTTTCCGAAAAAACGGTCCAGATCCTCTGGAGGGGCGTACCGGACAGTGACATCAATGTCTGATTTGGATACAGAAACGGTGGCAGGATCGAACGAGATGACCGGCGGTTTTTCCTTCGCCTTCGCCGGCGGCCGACGCAGTTCAATCTGGCCTTTCGGCCGTTCGATGTTAGCAAAGCCGCCGCCGCATCCGGAAAACAGATAAGCGCCCGCTGCAATAAAAGCCACTCTTCGAGAAGTCATGGAAGCTCCAGTGTTTGTTTGATCTGGCTCACAAACCGTTCCTCCGATGTTAAAGTATACCCTGTCACCGCATCAGTTGCATGGCTCAACAGCCATTTCCGGTCCACCAAACCGCTCAAGGCCGACTCAATCATCTCCGGGTCGGCTCCCAACCACGTGGACATCCCACGAACGGTCTCCACCGCATTGGAATGCTCGAGGAAAAATTGAAGAATCTGCCGCTGGACCGATGATAAAACAGAAGCCCCCTGCATCTTAGGTACCCCCATTTGTGCTGTGTGAAGCCCGTATGGAGGAGGCAACGAGCCGATCCAATTGCTTATTCTTGACCAAGGCCATGAAAGCACCGACCACCTTCGGATCGAACTGGGTCCCTGCGTGCGAAGCAATCTCCCGAGCCGCCTGGAGCACGGAAACCGCCTTTCGATAAGGCCGCTCGCACACCATCGCCTCAAAGGCATTGGCCACCGCCAGGATTCGAGCCCCTAAAGGAATCGCTTCTTTCTTCAAACCCTTCGGGTACCCGGTCCCATCATAACGTTCATGGTGGTAGAGGATGATCGGGACAGCCGGCTCGAGAACCTCCAGAGGCTCAAGAAACCGCGCCCCTTTGACCGGATGCTCCTTGACCACGGCAAACTCCAACTGATCCAATTTGCTCGGCTTTCGAATGATCTCCTCCGGAATGCCCACCCTTCCGGCATCGTGAAGGAGTGCGGCATACTGAAGCGGTTTCTGCTGGGAAGCAGGAAGCCCCAGCTTCTGGGCGATCGCCAGAGCGACATCGGCCAGGAGCTGTCGGTGGGAGACAGTGCTGCTTGAGGAGGCATCCATCCCCTCGAGGATGGCGCTTAAACTTTTGATCGTTCCCCAGGTAATCCGTTCTTGGGCCTCGTACATCTGGGCGTTTCGGATCGCCACCACCGCCTGTTCCGCCAGTGTGGTAAGGATCTCCTGATCCAGCGCCCCAAAGGGTTGCCCTCCCGCCGCCCGAAGAACCATGATGACCCCGATGCATTCCTCCTCGACCAATGGAACCACCATCATCCTTTCCTTCAAGAGGCTCTTATACGTGGAAGCCACCGCACCCACAAGACCCTTGCCGACCCGGCAGGAACGGGCAGACAGCACCTGCCCTTTCTGAAGATTAACGACCGCCCGGGGAACAAGCAGCTTCTTTGGCTCATCCAGCAGCCAGATCGCACAGGACTGAACCCGGAGAACCTGACAGCACAAACGGGCAACTCGAGGCAGCAGTTCTTCCAAATTCAAAGTCGAACTGATCAAGCGATGGATGGTGTGGATCGTGGAGAGGGCCACGCACCGGGGTTGAATCGCTTCCGAAAGGTTCTTTAACTCTTTGGACTTCTCCATTTCCTGGCCGGCCGTTTCCACAGCCAGATCGGCCAATGCCAGCGTTTCCGTAGGAATGACGCGTTGGCTGTTGCACATGGCCAGATATCCCTGCGTCTGGCCGCCGGAGACCACCGGTAGACAGATGGCGGAGCGCTGAATCGGGCAGATAAACTGATAGGCGGACTTGGTCCGGCGGGCCTGCTCTAAAGCGCGCAGAAATCGCTCCTGGCAGATGCGGCGATGCGCCGTCGAAGATCGGACAAATGGGCAGACCTTGCAGGCATCGGAATAGCTTAAAGCCTTGGGGGCCTCTCCTGGAATGGTCCACCAGATCGGCTGGGCGACCGATTCAGAAAGCACCTTCCGAAGCCGCTGGACGCCGGCATGTTGACTCAAACTCTCTAACCAGCTTTTGGTCTGCACCATACTCATATTATACCTGGTATGTAAAGACTACATCCGCTCAAAGGGATAGAACAGCTTCCGGTATTCATCCAATACGTAGCGGTCGGTCATGCCGGCAATGTAATCGCAGATCACCCGATAACGATCTTCGGTCTTCAGACGATGGCGGGTATTGGCCGGAAGCTGCTCCGGCTTGCGCAGGTAGGCCTCAAAGAGCGCGGTGATGAACCGGCGAGCCTTGTCCGCCATGCGAACCACCTTGTGGTGGTGATACAACTCCTCGCTTAAGAACCGCTTTAACGGAACCCGCAGGCGCATCATGGAAGGGCTGAAGGCGATGGTCCGTTCCGGGATAACGGTGGCATCCTCCGCCCGCCGGATTCGATGCCGCCGGATCCGGTGAATGGATTCTTGGATCAGTTCGGTCACCTGCAGGTCAATGAGCCGCCGGAGAATCTGGTACTTTCGCAATTCCGGCCGAATCCGAGGGAACGTTCGAGCGACCTCCCGATGCGATTGCCGCCACAACGGAATCCGCAGAAGTTCCTCCTCCTCGAGGAGCCCAGAGGTGATCCCGTCATCCAGATCATGGTGGTCGTAGGCGATTTCATCCGCCAGATCCACCAGTTGGGCTTCCAGCGTGAGATTGGGCGGAAGCGGCTTCGAAACTCCAGGCACCGGAGCACGATGCTTGTTCATCCCCTCCAAAACTTCCCGAGTCAGATTCAATCCGGAAAACTGGGGATACCGCTGTTCCAGTTGGGAGACGATCCGAAGCGTCTGGAGGTTGTGGTCGAAACCGCCGTGCCCCTTCATCAGCTCCTGGAGGGCATCTTCGCCGGAGTGCCCGAAAGGACCGTGGCCTAAGTCATGGGCGAGGGCGATCGTTTCGACCAGATCCGCATTGAGCCGCAGCGCCCGGGCAATGGTGCCGGCGATCTGGGCCACTTCCAGGGTATGGGTCAGGCGGGTGCGGTAATAATCTCCTTCGTGGATGACGAAAACCTGGGTCTTGTATTCGAGGCGCCGGAAGGCGGTGGAATGAATGATCCGATCCCGATCCCGCTGGAAGCAGGTTCGATACGGATGTTCCCGTTCTTTGTAGAACCGCCCGCGCGACCCGGAGGCGAAGGTTGCGTAAGGAGCAAGAATCTGGTGCTCCTGGGCTTCAAGCTGTTTTCTTGTGACGATTCTTCCCTGTTCCTTTCAAGAGTTGATAGGCCGCATCCAGCGACTGGGAGATGACCTTCACGCCGGCGGCGGTCGGCATGAAGTTGGTGTCTCCCGCCCACCGAGGGATGATGTGCAGGTGCAGGTGACCCGGAATCCCGGCGCCCGCTGTGCGGCCGATGTTGATCCCAAGGTTGTAGCCGTCCGGCGCCATCACCCGATCCAATCGGGCGACGGCATCGTTGGCCAATTCCAGGATCTCCTCCCATTCCTTCGCTGTCAACTGCGAGAGCCGGCCGACATGGCGGTTGGGCGCAACCATGAGATGGCCGTTGTTGTAAGGATAACGATTTAAAAGGGAGAAGGCCAGCCGCCCACGGCTCAGCACATGGTCTTTGGAATCGGCTGTTTCGCGGCGCCGCTGACAGAAGAGACACCCTGGGGAGGAGGGCTGCCGAATACGGGAGATGTATCCCATTCGCCAGGGGGCCCACAATCGGGACATCTTTCCTTTCACGTTACTTGGCCCGCTCAATTTTTGTGGAAGTCAGCAGAGGAAGCTGCTCAGAAAGAATCTGAATGGTCGGGGCCAACGGCGCTTGAAGGCCCGCCGGCAGCGGGATCCGAGTCAGCCCGTACAGATCCAATAAGTTATTTAAGACCCGTAAATCCCAGAGACGAACCCGCGCCTCCTGGAGAACCAACCGGGCATTGATCTCCACAGGATGAGCCCCGAGGAGAACCTTCCGATAATTCTTCAACGGCAACGCCGATATCTCCTGGATAATCTGCCTGGCCTGCGCCTCCTCCAAAGAACCGGCCCACGGAATCAACAACCAACTTTTTCCCGATTCACCTGCTGGATGAGCGACGAGAAGCGTCCGGCCGGCCACCACAGGCAAAAGTTCCACCCGGCCGGATTTCGGCAACAAGATCCGCCGGCCTTCAATCTCCACAAGCTCCCCGCCCCATTGGCAGACGAGCTCTTTGACCTGATCCTCCAGCGGCAGGTGGATCGCCTCCCGCACCTTGAGGACCCAACTCCAAGCGGCATCCCGGAACCGGACGCGAATATGGGTTGGATCGGTGAGCGCCACCCCTTGCAGAATCGGGTAAGCGGTGAGCATCCACAACTGAAAGAGGCGATCCGGAATACGATAGAAAACACCCTGTTTGGCAACAAGGCCCACCTGCTCCAAGAGGTGAAGAGCCCTCAAAATCTGTGACGGAGAACGATCCAGCGCCTCGCCGATCTGCTCGACCCGATGAAACCCGTCCGCAGCAGCCGCAAGAACTTGGATGCAGGTGCGCCGGCTTCGATGAATCGGAATCAACCGAAGACGCCCTTCAAAACGCTGCCGGAGTATTCCGTTGGGCTCCAGAAGCAGTTCTTCCAGCAAGTCCAACAGCGCCCTTTCCTGGTCCGGCCTATTCACCAGGCCGTGCACCAAGGGATCCAAATAAGCCGGATATCCCTGGGCCAACTCCACCAGAAGGTACGCTAAGAAAGGATCCCCCCGATCTTCCGACCAGACCGATTGAATCGCCCTCAAACTGGCCGCCGGATCTAGTGGGCCTACCTCGACCGTTTCGAATTGGCCAAAGAGCAGATTCAGCCCCTCCCGCAGGATTTTCCGAGCAACGGAAGGCTGGGAAGAGGCCAGCATGTACATCGTGGCGCTCTGCACCATAATCGCGCGCCCCAATTTCTGGAAGGGGCCTTTCACACTGAACCGACCGAGCCGGTGGAATTCATCCAACAAAAGCAGACAAGGCACACCGGTCTCTTGAGTCAGCCGTTGGGGCAGATCCCACAGGATTTCATAGAGCTCGTCGTCCCGCTCCTCTTGGGCAAGAGCCAGCAGGAGCCTCTTGGCACAGGCGGCGGTCTCAGGAATATTCCGGGTCACCTCCTGAGCTTCATAAAGAAGTGTTTCAACGAACCGGCTGGCCCACTCCGCGAAGCTTTCCCCATCCCGAACCTCCACATAAAAAGCAATAAGGGACGGACTGCCCGTGCTCTCCTGCTGAAGCAGCCTCTTCAACAGGGTCGTTTTTCCGACCGCCTCCGGGCCAAGCAAAGCGACGTTCTGCCGATAGCCGGCATGGAAACCTTTCACCCGCTTGGAAAGGGCGGCCAGAAGATCATCTCGATCAAACCAAAAGGTCATGGGCATCTTCTGTACCTTCTAGGGCAAATAGTAGAAAGGATTCTGCGCCTTCTGGAAACGGCGGACTTCAAAATGCAGGGCCGGGACATCGGTCCGGCCGCTCCTGCCCACCCGGCCGATCACTTGACGACGGGACACCCTTTCCCCCTGCTGCACCAAAATCTCTCCAAGGTAGGCGTAAACCGTGGCGTACTTGTCCCTGTGGTCTAAGATGATTGTTTTCCCGAAACCGGGCAGATTCTCATGAACGAAACTGACGATACCGGACCGGGCAGCAACAACATCGGCTCCCATTGAAGCCCGGATATCAATTCCCTTGTTGATGGTACCATGACGCCTCATCCCAAAGGTAGAGATCACCTTCCCCTCCACCGGCCACATAAAAGGATCGGAATCCGCTTCTTCAGAGGCAACCGGCGGTGGACTCACCTTTTCCAAGGGCTCCGTCACAACGCCGGATTCGGGAATCCAGAGCTGTCGGCCGACCTCAAGACGTTGGGCATCGGAGATTCGATTCGCTTGAATCAAACGGTCCATCTCAACGCCGTAGCGCCGGGCAATGGACCACAGGGTTTCCCCGCGGACCACCCGGTGGTAGAAACCGGCGCCAGTTTCCAGGCCGGATTGAGGAGCTTCGATGTAGGGGGTGCAGCCGGCACAGAGAGCCAGGAGTAATAAGCTGTAAGTAATCCGTCGAACAAACATAGAGGCTTCTACTCTTATTATTTTCCCACTATAATGAGTCTCTTCGAAAACCCAGTGCGGGTGTAGTTCAATGGTAGAACGGGAGCTTCCCAAGCTCTTAATGGCGGTTCGATTCCGCTCACCCGCTCCATTGTCTCTTCCATCTCTGCTTGTGCTTCCCAGCCGCTGACCGACTCAGGTAAGGAGGGCGCGGGAGAGGGACTGAAATGAATTGGCTCGGCGGAGCAGATCCGCCCTGGTTGCTTTCAGCAACCGCGCGGGACCGAAAGATTCGATCGTTAAGGAGGCGGCGGCCGAGGCGTACTGGACCCCTCGACACAGGGCCGCCCAGCTCACCTTCGGCTGGGTCGTCAGATAGCCCAAGCAGGCTCCGGCAAACGCGTCCCCGGCGCCTGTGGGATCCACCACGCGCGAGACCGGATAAGCTGGAAGGGTAAAAAAGGCGTCCTTCGATGCGGCCAAGACTCCATGCTCTCCCTTTTTGACGATCGCCACCTTCGGGCCGAAACGGGCCAGCACGCGGGTGGCCTGCACCAAGGAATGAAGACCGGTCAGCAGCCGGGCCTCGCTGTCGTTGAGGAAAACGACGTCCACTTTCTTCAGAAGCTGGAGGAACAGCCGGCGCTCGTTTCGGATCCAATCGTCGCGCGAATCGCAAGCGGTCACTCGTGGAGCTTTCAACTGCCGAAAGACATCCAGCTGAAGGGAGGGATGGATATTCCCCAGGAAGGCGTACGGTACTTTCTTTAAAGCCGGCGAGAGTCGGGGCTGAAACTCTTTAAAAACGCCCAGTTCCAAGAAATCTGTCGTCGCCTGCAATTCCTGATTGTAGCGGCCCTTCCACCGAAAGGTGGGGCCATCCATCTGCACCAACCCTTCCCCATCCATTCCGTATTGATCAAAGAGCGAGAGGTAGCGCCTTGGAAAATCAGAGCCGACCACCCCCACCACACCCACGCGGGTCCACCAGCGGGCGGCCAAAGCGGCATAGGTGGCGGAGCCGCCCAGCAGATCCTCCCCGTGTCCCCAGGGGGTCCGGATGGAATCGATGGCGATGGAGCCGACGATGAGAAGTTTCATGCTGTCATTTGTTGTTTAAACGCTCGTGCTGCCCCTTCCACATCGGAAGCTCCAGCGACGGCCCGCACCACCGCAACCCGGGTGGCACCCGCCGATAATACCAAAGGCAGCGTCTTACGGTCAATCCCGCCAATAGCCACCCAGGGGATTCGGATCACCGGTTTGACCTGACGGATCAGATCCAGCCCAACCACCGGATAGTCCGGCTTGGTGGGGGTGGCAAAGATGGGGCCAACACCCATGTAATCGGCCCCGGCGGCCTCCGCTTCCTGCGCTTCCTTTAAGGAATGGGTGGAGCGGCCGATCAGCATGGATTGGCCAACCAACGAGCGAACTTCTCCAACCGGCAGATCTTCGTGGCCCAGATGGACGCCGTCGGCCTGAACCAGCATCGCCACCGCCACCCGGTCGTTGACCACAAAGATCGTCTGAAGCCGGCGGGTCAGTTCACGCAGGGCCCGAGCCGCGGCGATGAAATCCCGGTCCGTGGCCTGCTTGTCCCGCCACTGGATGACGTCGGCCCCGCCTCGGATCGCCGCCTCCGCCACCGCCACCGGATCCTGCCCGGCGACGGCGGACCAGTCAACGATGACGTACAGACGACAGTTTTGAAAGGAGATCTTGCTCAAGGCTGTAGACCCGAAAACGCAATGAACCGAATACGTGACAGATTGAAATGGACTTCAAGCGGGTAAACTCCTCCAGCACACGGAGGGCCTCCTGGGCCCGCAGCGCATTGGCCCGAACGAGGTCCGGGTAGCCGCGGTGCCGACCGGCAGGCCTGCGCTCGGCCGGTCGTCCCACATCCCGGCGGGAATCCCGGCTTTCAAGGAGTTTCTGCTTGGGAAACCGTTTAGCGAGGGTATTCAGCTCGTAGCGAAGCCGCTGGCACCGACGGGTGAGCCGCAAATCGTTCAGCACAAACCGGGCAACCTCCTCACAAACCCGGAGGCCTTCCCTGGCCCGGTTCAAGTTGGCATCAATGACGCGAAGCAGCACGGATGCGTTGAAGGAGCCGGGTAGTGGAGTGATTCTTCCGGTACGGGACGGCGAGGACCCGCCCGCCAGCCGATTCGACGACTTCCTTACCGACGATCCGATTCAATTTCCAATCCGCTCCCTTGGCCAGCAGATTGGGCCGGATCGCCTGAATGACTTTTAACGGGGTGTCTTCAGAGAAGAGAGTGACGTAATCCACCGGTTTCAAGGAGGCGATCAGCCGGGCCCGCTCCCGAGCCCGAACAACCGGCCGGCCCGGCCCTTTGAGTCTCCGCACCGAGGCGTCGCTGTTGACCGCCACGATGAGGCAGTCGGCCTCCTGCTTGACCCGTTCCAAAACCTCAAGATGCCCGATGTGCAGGATGTCGAAGCAGCCGTTGGTGAAAGCGACGATCTTGCCTTGACGGCGCAGCCGACGAACGATCGGCAGCAGCTTATTTAAGGAAAGGACGTGACCTCTAGGATTTTGCGAAATGCGTTTCAATGAGCTCGCACACAATATGCCCGATCGTAATGTGGGATTCCTGGATCCGCTGGGTGGAATCGGACGGAACGAGAATCACGTGATCCGCCTCATTGGCCAGCGTCCCTCCATTGCCGCCGGTGAAAGCAACCGTCTTTAATCCCTTTTCGCGGGCGGTCCGGACAGCCGCCAAGACATTGGGAGAACGGCCGCTGGTGGAGATTCCGATGGCCACATCCCCGGGCCGGCCCAGCGCCTCGATCTGGCGCTGAAAAACGCTGTCGTAGCCGAAATCATTGGCCAACGCCGTCAAGCTGGAGGTGTCGGTGGTCAGGGCGATCGCCGGCAGGGCCTTGCGCTTCACCATCAGCTTGCCCACCAATTCAGCGGCAATGTGCTGGCTGTCTGCGGCCGATCCGCCGTTGCCGAAAATCAGGATTTTATGCCCGGCAGCGAGCGATTCAATCAGGAGCTGCGCAACCCGCTCAATCTCCGGGACAAGGGTCTCCAACACCCGCTGCTTGGTCTGGATGCTTTCCGACAGAAGCTGCTCGATCTGGCGAGCGGCGGGTCGGGAATCAGCCGAAGAAGATTTTGGCGATGTCATAGAGCTCCATGTCCACGGTCTTGAGTTTTTTCACCGCATTCTCGATCGGGACGCTGACGATCGCATTCCCTTTTAAGCTCACCATCTTCCCGAACTCCCGGTTCAAGACCAACCCCACCGCCTTCACCCCAAAGCGGGTCCCCAGCACCCGATCGAACGCGGTCGGGGATCCGCCCCGTTGGATGTGCCCCAACACCGTCACGCGGGTCTCGAAGCCGGTCTTCCCCTCGATCATTTTTCCTAAGGTCTCGCCGATCCCACCGAGGCGAACATGGCCAAATTCATCCAGCTTTTTGTCCTGCGTCAACGCCTGACCGGCTTTGAATTCCGCTCCCTCCGCCACCACGACGATGGAAAAGGTCTTGCCCCGCGCATGCCGTTTCTCGATCGCCGCGCAGACCTCCTCGATGTCGATCGGGAGCTCCGGGATCAAAATCATGTCCGCCCCGCCGGCAATGCCGGCATGGACGGCGATCCAACCGGCGTGGCGCCCCATCACCTCGGCCACCATGATCCGGTGATGGCTCTCCGCCGTGGTATGCAACCGGTCGATGCACTCCATGGCGGTATTCACCGCCGTGTCAAAACCAAAGGTGTAATCGGTTTCTTCCAGGTCGTTGTCGATCGTCTTGGGAACGCCGACCACGGCAAACCCTTCTTTGACCAGCTTGTTGGCCACACCCAGCGTATCCTCTCCCCCAATGACAATCAGGGCATCGAGCGTAAGCTTTTGATAATTCTCTTTCAGCGCAGCCAATTGTTGGGGATCCTTGTACGGGTTCGTCCGGGAGGTGCCGAGAATGGTTCCTCCTTTGTAAACAATGCCTGAGACGGACTGCAGGTCCAGCGGAACGGTCTCGTTCTCAATCAGCCCCTTCCATCCGTTCCTGATCCCGACCACCTCTAACCCGACGGCGTAGGACTTGCGGACGACGGCCCGGATCACCGGGTTCAAGCCCGGGCAATCCCCGCCGCCGGTTAAAACCCCAATTCGTTTGATCGTCTGCGGATGTGCCACGGTTTAGTATCCACGGAACGGGGTAGAGATCGGCTCTTCCCTGCGTCCGAGCGTTTTCTCCATCTCTTCCCGATGCGCGATCTTTGCCACATGAACGCGGACCACCACCGGTTCTTCAATCCCGGCCAGCATCTCTTGAACACGGGATCGGACCAGGGCTTGAATCCGTTCGGTCACCTCCGGAATGTGCGCTTCCGACCAGAGCACCACCCTGGCCCGCACGAAAATCCGGCCCTTGCCTGCTACGACATCCGAACGAAGATCCTTGACCTCCGGCAATTCCCGCGCCGCGCGCCGGATGAAATCCTCGACGGCGGAAAGAGAAACCGTCACCTGGCCGTCCGGATTCTCAAAGGCGATCGTCTTCTGCCGCTGGAGCTTGGCCAGGGTCAGCTGGACGATCGCCCAGTTCAGCAGAACCAAGCCGATTCCTGCCAGAAAACAGGCCACTCGAAGGTTATGTTCCGCGTAAACGGTCTCCAACCATCGAATCGCTCCCTCCACCGGAATCCCATGAAGCGAAAAACTGATCAGGCCAACCCCTAAGAGAATGAATAAAGCCATGTAGCAACCCATGATGATCCAGATAAACAGTTTCATAGCGCTCCACCTCTCTTCCTGACGTGACGAATCCCAACGTTGACCTCAACCACATTGAGGTTTGTCATTCGCTCCACCATTTCCCGAACTCGGTCCTGCACCTGTGCGGCTAATTCCGGCAAAGGGATTCCATACTCGGCCACTAAGTTTAACCACAGCCGGACCTCCTGATCCCGCGTCTCCACGCGAACCGCCCCGTTGTCTGGAATCAGATTCGCCGGGAAAATCCCTCGCCACGCGTCTGCCACCCCCTGCACCTCCTGCGCAGCCAGTAAAGCGATGTTGCCGATCACATCGTTTCGAATCTGCAGGGTCCCCAGATCGGTTCGCCTGGACATGAGTGCTAGGTCCCCACCATCTCGTTGGCCGGTGCCTTCTGCCCGCCGGAGAACCGCTCGATGAAATCGGTCGAATACTTCCCGGCAATGAAGTCCGGGTCATTGAGCACCTTGCGATGGAACGGGATCGTGGTCTTGATCGGCTCAACCACCATCTCATCCAAGGCCCGGGACATGATCCGAATGGCCTCCTGCCGGTTCCGACCGTGGGAAATCACCTTGGCCAGCAGGGAGTCATAATAAGGAGGAACCCGATAGCCGGAGTACATATGGCTGTCCACCCGGATATGCGGCCCGCCCGGCGGCAGATACGTGGTGATCTCTCCGGGGCATGGCATGAAATCCCGGTCCGGATCCTCGGCATTGATCCGACACTCGATGGCGTGACCAGTTGGGCGGACATCTTCCTGTGTAAAGGAAAGCCGCTGTCCCGCCGCGACTCGGATCTGCTCTTTGATCAGGTCGATGCCGGTCACCTCTTCAGTCACCGGATGCTCCACCTGCACGCGGGTGTTCATTTCGATGAAATAAAAATTGCCGTGGGCATCCACCAGGCATTCGATGGTCCCCAGGGAGGTGTAGTTCACCGCCTTGGCTCCCCGGACGGCCACCTCAAACATTTTCTTCCTCAGCTTGGAATCCACGACCGGTGAGGGGGATTCCTCCAGCAGCTTCTGATGACGGCGCTGAATGGAGCAATCCCGCTCCCCGACGCTGACCACATGCCCGAACCTGTCGGCAACAATCTGAATCTCCACGTGCCGGGGCTTCTCGACATATTTCTCGATGTAGACGTCCGGCACCCCGAAGGCCGCTTCGGCCTCGGCCTGCGCGGTCAAGAAGGCGCTGATCAACCGGACATCGTTGTGCGCCACCCGCATTCCTTTACCGCCGCCGCCGGCCGCCGCCTTGATGATCACCGGGTACTGGATCTGCTTGGCTATCTTCAGGGCCTCTTCCTTGGTGGTCACCGCGGAGGCCGAACCGGGAATCAACGGTACGCCGGCTTTGCCCATCACCTTCTTGGCCTCGATCTTGTCGCCCATCAGTCGGATCGCTTCGGGACTTGGCCCGATGAAGGTAATCTTGCAGGATTCGCAGATCTCGGCAAAGTGGGCATTCTCCGCGAGAAAACCGTAGCCGGGGTGGATCGCCTCGACGTCGGTGATCTCCGCGGCGCTGATCAAGGCCGGGATGTTCCGGTAGCTGTTGGCCGACGCCGGCGGGCCGATGCAGACCGCTTCATCCGCCAACCGCACATGAAGGGAATCCATGTCGGCCTGGGAATAAACAGCCACCGTCCGGATCCCCATTTCCTTGCAGGCCCGGATGATCCGTACGGCGATCTCTCCACGATTGGCAATTAAAATTTTAGAGAACATACGTTACCCCGTCATTGCGAGGAGCGAGATCCCTCGCTCCGCTCGGGACAGGCTCCGCAATCTCGTTTTTACGTTGGTTCGACGATAAACAGCACGTGCCCGAACTCGATCGGCTGGGCATTCTCCACGAGGATCTTGACGATGCGTCCCTTGACCTCCGACTTGATCTCGTTCATCAGCTTCATCGCCTCAATGATGCACAAGACCTGGCCCACCTGAATCTCCTGGCCCACTTCCACAAAAGGCGGGGCCTCCGGAGCGGGGGCCTGATAGAAGGTCCCGACCATCGGCGATTTGATTTCGACACCGTTGGTTTTCGGGGCCGGCTCCGACGCAGGGACAGCGGCCGGGATCGCAGCAGCCGGGGAATGGGCAGCCATCGTGCGCTCCACGACCACCCCTTCTGAAACATCCGAACCCGCTTTGCGAAGACGCACCTTCATCCCGTCCCGTTCCAGCTCCATCTCAACAAGCTGGTGCTCGTTCATCAAAGCAATAAGCTCTTTCAGTTCTTTAATATTCACCATATTCAAGCCCTTCCGACGTATTCGCCTGTCCGGGTGTCTACCTTGATGCTCTCTCCTGGATTGATGAAAAGCGGAACCTGCATCTTGTAGCCGGTTTCCAGCGTGGCCGGCTTCATGGCCGACTTCGAGGTGTCTCCCCGAAGACCCGGGTCCGACTCCACCACCTTCAACACCACTGCGGTGGGCAGATCCATCCCGATCAGCTTGTCCTTGTGGAATTCGGCCTTCACCTCAAGATTCTCGATCAGGTAATTCGCGGCATCCCCAAGCTCTTCCCTGGAGAAAACCCGCTGTTCGTAGCTCTCCAAATCCATAAAATTGAAGGTGTCGCCGCCCCGGTACTGGAACTGCAGCGGCTTCTTTTCAATGAAGGCGTCCTCGAACTTTTCGCCCGCATCGAAGGTCCTCTCCAAAATCCGGCCGGTCTTGAGGGACTTGAGCTTCGTCCGGACAAAGGCAGACCCCTTGCCCGGCTTGACGTGCTGGAACTCCACGATGAGATAGAGCTCCCCATCGAAAATAATCGCCATTCCCGTCTTAAATTGGTTGGTGGATATCGACATAAGACCTCGTATTCTAACGTTTCGATCGACGCCGCGTCAACAAACCGCTTAAGGCCGTCAGCCCCAAGGTGTAACTCTCGGCGCCGAAACCGCTGATTTGACCCGCCACAACCGGGCTCATCAGCGAGGTGTGCCGGAAGGACTCCCGGGCATGGATGTTGCTCAAATGGACCTCCACCGCCGGCACCTGGGCCGCTTCCAAAGCGTCCCGGATCGCCACCGACGTATGCGTGTAGGCGGCCGGATTGATGAGGATCCCGTCGTAGCGCCTCCGGACCCTGCCGAGCGCATCCACGATCTCCCCTTCGTGGTTCGACTGGAGGATCGTCAGCTGCACTTTCAGGCGCCGCGCCAACGCGCGAAGCTGCTGGTTGATCGTCGCCAGATTGACCCGGCCGTACACAGAGCGATTGCGCTGTCCCAAAAGTTGGAGGTTCGGCCCATGGATCACCAGCACCCGCTTCATGAGGAAGGTTTTTCCGCTTCCTCGGCCAGCATCACCGGGATCCCGTCCCGGATCGGGTAGCGCAAACCGCAGGACCGGTTGGTGCAGACGACCCGATCCCCTTGCAGTTGGACCGCTGTCTTGCAGGCAGGACAGGCCAGAATTTCCAAAAGGTCCTTGTCAATCATTGCTTCCACCTCATCCCTCCTTGAGCGCTTCGCTGCGCTCGACCTCCAACGCGGGCGGCTGGGCAGGCGCTTGAATCACCTCCAATCGATCCTCGAAACGGGTCAGATACCGCTCTGCCTTATCGAAATTGGTCACAGCGTTCCGCAACTGTTTGCCGGCAACGTCGAAAACCTCCCGCATCCCGCTCATCTCCTTGTGCAATCGACTCAGGCCCTCAAGGATCTCCTTGGCCTGCTTCTCCACCTTAAAACCATTCAAGCCCTGTAAGATCACCTGCAGATAAGCGTAAAAGCTGTTGGGCGAAACCGGAATCACCTGCCGGCGGATCGCATGCTGAAACAACCCTTTCTCATCCCCGATCCCGTCATCCTTCACCACCACCTCGTAGTAAACGTTCTCCGCCGGGATGTACATCAGCGCAAAGTCAAAGGTCCCTTCGGCCGGCCGGATGTATTTATCGGCGATGGCATCAATGTGGCGCTTGACGTCTTGGACCAAGACCTTTCGCCACTGCGAGCGCTCCTCCTCTGTGACCGCCTGCCCCATCTTTTGGAACTGTTCCAGCGGGAACTTGGCATCCACCGGCACCAGCCGGCCGCCCAAGCGAATGACAGCATCCACCCGTTCCCCATCCGGGAACCCGTATTGAAGGGAGTAGAAGTCGCTGGGCATGACCTGGGCCAGCAGATCGGTGAGCAGCGATTCCCCGAGACCCCCGCGGAATTTCGGCGCCCGCAGGAGATCCTGCAAGGACGCGACGTTGCGCCCCACCTCTTCCACTTTGCGCGTCGCTTCCTGGAGCCGGCCTAATTCCTGCGTGACCTTTGAGAAGGTGTCGTTGGCCTGCTGAAGTTTTTGGCTGACCGATTTCTCGGTGGTCTGCACCTGGCCCTGGACCTGGTCCCAGACCTTGCGGATCTCCTCGGAGAGACGCTTGGACCACTCTTCCTTCAAAAGGCCAAGCTTCGCTTCCTCCTTCTTTTCCAACGCCTGCTGCATCGCAAGCGGCAGAGGAGAACGAACCATCTTCCACAGGGACAGAAGGATCGCGGCCAAAAGAGCCAGCGCCACCACGCCGAAAAACGCTGAGAGGGTCATGCGCGGGGCTCCTTGAATTCCTGCGCCGGCTGCTGGACCGCCTGCAGCATCGCAACGTATTTCATCCGGAGTTCATACAGAACGTTCTCCAGCAGAGCGGCCTCTTCCGAACTTAAGTTTCCTTTTGTTTTTTCCTGCAGCATCCCCAGCAGGTCAATCAGGTAGCGGGCCTGCTCCGGGTCCGGGTGCGGCTGATTGGTCGCCGGGTGCGGCATCTCCCCGACAGCGATCAGCGCCTGCATCGAAAGCGAGGAGATGAAGAAGGTGAAATCGGTCTGCTTGGATTCCTGCGGCCGTGCTTCAGGTTGCGCCGTGGGCTTTGTTTTCTGCGAAGCGGCCGGCGGCGGATCGGAAAAAACCTTGCGTTCCCGATCTACCCGATCCTTCCATTCTTCGTCTACTTTTTTGTTGATCTGCTCGTCCATTCCACTTCTTCCTTCTGTACGGAGGATTCTTCCTTTTTCGGCCAGCCGATCACCACCACGCACCGCTGCGGGTCCAGCAGGGTCCGGGCCGCCTCTTGAATGTCGCGCACCGTCACCTGCTGAACACGGGCCTGGTAGCGATCAGGATAATCGTACCCAAGTCCGTACAGCTCGTCCAGAGCCATCTGCGCCGCCACGGCCTCCTGCGTTTGCCTGGCAATCCGATGAGATCCCAAGAGCCCTTGCTGAGCCCGGCGCAGCTCCTCTTCCGGCACAGGGGTTGCTGCCAACTGCCGAACCTCCTCCAGCAAAACGCCTCGGACCGTCTGGAGTTGGGCCGGGTCGGCCATCGCATAAAGAAGAAAGGCCCCCGGATCCACCCCATGCATGGCGAAGGCCCCCACCGTATAGGCCAGCCCCCGCTTCTCTCGAACTTGGTCAAAGAGACGTCCTCCTCCACCGGAAAGAATCGTTTCAATCAGGTCCAATTCCGGGATCTTCGGATCGGTGACCTTCATCCCTGGAAACCCGATCAGGATCAACCCTTCCCGACGCGGGGTCACCTCCAGATGCTCACGCAGATTGGCAAGCGGCGGTTCTTTTAAAACAGCCGCCGTCACGCCTGATCCTGCAGGAATCTCCCCTAAACTTTTCTGCACAATCGGCAACAGCTCATCCCGGTGAAAATCTCCGCTGACGCTGACCACCATCCCTTCGGGATCCCGGATGCGTCGGTAAAACTCCTCCAAATCCTCCCGCTTCAGATTGGAAACCGCCGCCGTATCCCCGGAGGGATCCAACCGATAGGGGTGCACCGCGAACAAAGTGGCCATCAACCGCTTGACTCCCCACGGGAATGGGTCTTCTTCCTTCTGTTTCAACTCCGCCAGCAGCACCCGGCGCTCCTTTTCCAACTCATCCGATGGAAAGGTCGGCTCACAAAGAAGCTCCGTCAGAAGAGAGGCCGCTTTGGCACTCTCGGAGCTGACCACCTCGAAGCCGATCCCCACGCTGTTGCGCCCGCTGAAGGAGGTAAGTTGTCCACCCATCTGCTTCATCAAATCGGTGATCTCCGAGGCGGTCTTCGTCCGGGTGCCCCGCAGGAGCATCCGGGAAAGCAGCGTCGAAATCCCGTTGTTCTTCTCGGTCTCGGCTCGGACCCCTCCTAAGAAGGAGACTTGAAAAGCCACCAGCGGCAACCGTTTGTCTGACCGAAGCAGAACCTTCAAGCCGTTGGGCATAATCACCTTCTCCACTTTCGCGGCCGATTCGTGCGAAACGGCCGATGAGGTGACCGCCTGTCCGGTGCCTCTGGGGAAAATTTTCACCACGGTCGCTCGCTCCGGCTTGAGATACTCCAGGGCAACCCGCTTTAAATCCTCCGAGGTCACCTCTTGAATTCCCTCGATGTAGCGAAAAGGAAACGTCGGGTCGCCCACAAGGGTCTCATAGCCGGCGATGTCGCTTGCCTGCTCCGTCACCGTCTGCCGTTGGGCGAGGTAGCCATGGAGCAGCGCCTTCTTGGCCGATTCGATCTCAGCCGGATAAAACGGTTCCCGCTGGGCCCGGGTACCCTGATCGAAAACCGCCTGAACGGCCTGCGCCATCTTGGCCGGATCCATCCGCATGCTCACCATGAAGAGTCCGGGATGCTGCGGCGTGTAGTTGGAACAACGGATGGAATTGACCTTCCCTGTCTCTTTCAGCGCCCGATCCAGCCGCGAACCTCGCCCGCCACCGAGAATCCAGGAGAGCAGGTCGAGCGAAAAAAGATCCGGATGGCCGATCCCCACGGAGGGAAAACCGATGGTGGCCATTCCCAGCTCGACGTCGGCCTCCTGCGATATCTCCCGCGGAGCAATCGGCAACGGCTCTTCGGGAGCTGTTTCCGGCAGGAAAGAGCCGGTCGGAATATTCGCTGTCAACTGCTCAATCCTGCGGATCGCCGCTTCGGGGTCCACATCCCCGGCGACGCCGATCACCATGGCGTTTGGAACGTATCGGCTATGATGGTAAGCCACGGCATCCTCGCGGGTCAGCTTTTTCAACAGGGGTTCGTAGCCGATGATCGGCATCCGATAGGGATGAACCCGGTAAGCGTTCTCAAACAGCAGGTCCCACGCGATATGGTCCGGATCATCCTTGCCCATCCTTAACTCCCTCAAGACCACTTGGAGCTCCTTGTTGAACTCCTCCGGGTCCATGCTCGGGGAAAAGAGGGCGTCCACTAAAAGATCCGCCGCCTCGGACCAATATTCCTTGTTCACGATCAGCTGGTAGCTGGTGGTGTCGTAGGTGGTGAATCCCTGCGAGGTGCCTCCGTACGACCGGGCCTCCTGTTCCACCGCGCCGACCGGCCGCCGGGCTGTTCCTTTAAACAGCAGATGCTCCACCACATGAGAGATGCCGCTGCCGGCATAGGGGCCCTCGGTGGCGGAGCCGGTCCGAACAACCGCCTGGTAAGCCGCCAGCGGATAGGCTTTGTCCTGCTGAACCACAACGGTTAAACCATTTGGCAGAACACGGCGGACGACCGGCAATGGAGTCACGGGGGTGGCAACAGAGGAGATGGATGTGGCTGGAGATGACACTGATTTAGCTCCGGGTAACCCTATCGTCCGACAACCAGTGAAAAGGAGGAGGAGTGAAACAAGTGCAACTAGGATCGCCTGCGGCCTTCTCGCAGTTTGCGGCGCCGAACAACGGAAGGCTTCTCGTAGTGCTTCCGTGCCCGAACGACCTTTAAGATCCCTTCCCGCTCGACCTTTTTTTTAAGGCGACGGAGGGCCTTCTCAAGGGGTTCATTTTCGCGAACTTCGACAACGGGCATTATGAATGCAACTCCTTTGTTTTGATCATGATACTTCAGGCGACCCGGTGAGTCAAGTCAGGCCGGTGTTAAAGCGCTGCCAGAAAAAGTTTCAGCATCCCTGCAGACCGAGCCGGAGCGAGGCGATGACCGACCCCACGTCCGATCTTCCGCACATAAAAAGTGGGCGCTGGCTGAGGAGTTCCCAAGGCCACCAGCACAGCGGCGGCGGTCGGGGTCACCCATTCAAATCGGTCCTGCCGTTTGACGGTTGGAAAAGCGTGCAGAAGCTGCCGGGTGGCCGGCCCAGGCGTCGAGCGCCAGCGGCCATGATGATCCTGATGCCAGTGGCTGACTGGAATCGGCGAACAGTAAACCGCGCGGATATTAAAATAGGTCAACCCGGCGCAAAAACCGGCGATCGTTACCAACGTATCGGCCCCCGCCAGTTGATGGAAGAGCACCCGGCTCATGGAAACGCCGTGCGCTTTGGATTCGGCACGAACCAGCATCCGAATAACGGACCGAACCATTCTTTTGATGGGGTGGGCCAGCCGCGAACTGGCGACTCGATGAAGCAATTCCCTGCCGCTTCGACAGGAAGCGGAGCGATCCGCTTCAATCCAAACCTGCGTGGCTGAGACAGAATCTCGAATCACGCGATGGGTCGTCAACTTCACACCCGACAGTCCAAGATCCTGAAGCACCTGCATGAGAATTGCCGATGGGAGCCCCATGTCCAGCATCCCCGCCAGCAACATGTCCCCGCTGATTCCAGCGAATGCGTCGAGGTAGAGAATCCATCGGGTTCGTTTATGTCGATCACCCGATTTGATCAAGGAATCAAATGCGAACGTCTGGCGATTGCCGCGGCAGCGGGCGGGGTGAGCCGGCATCGGAGGCCGAGCGGGCACGGTTCCCGCTTCCTCTCTTCTTTTTCTTGTTTAGAAAAGCGGGAGAGCGAGGCCGACGATTCGAGCGGCCGACCTCGCTGGGGTCGGCCGCGTACGGCGAATCCCGCCCGCTGCCGCGGCAAAAGAAGTTGGATGCTCATCGGCGGTGGGCGATGAGGGCGGCGAGGTAGCCGGCGCCGAAGCCGTTGTCGATGTTGACGACCGCCACGCCCGGAGAGCAGCTGTTGAGCATCGTCAGCAGGGGCGCCACACCCTTGAAGGAAGCGCCGTAGCCGGTGCTGGTGGGGACCGCGATGACCGGACAGCTCACCAGCCCGCTGATCACGCTGGGCAACGCCCCATCCATGCCGGCCACCACCACGATTGTTTTTGCCCGCCGGAGAAGCCGGCGATGGCTCAAAATCCGATGCAGCCCGGCCACACCGACGTCGAAAAGCGGATTGGCCCGATAACCCATCCACTGCAAGGTGACGATCGCTTCCTCTGCGATAGGGATGTCGCTCGTCCCGGCCGTGACAACCAAAACCATGCCCGGAGACCGGCCCTTTTTCTTCAGGGAATCCCGGCTGACCGCCATCTTCGCCTGCGGGAAATAGCGAAGCCACGGGAGTTTTTGTTGAACCTTTTCGGCCATGGCGGCATCCAGCTTCGTGATCAGAACCGGACTGCCGGCTTGGCGCAGCGTTTGGGCAATGGCAGACACCTGAGAGAGGGCCTTCCCCTTGGCGTAGATCACCTCGGGAAAGTTCCGGCGCACGATCCGGTGAAGATCCACCTTGGCGAACTGTAGATCTTTAAATTTAAAGCGCGAGGATGATGGCAATCAGCGTCAAGACAACCAGGAGCGCAACGACGTAAAAACCTTTGAAATAGAGGAACTCGGCCAGGCGGTCCTGTTCGGAAACAGGCGAAACCGTCTTCATCCCCTGCAGGCGGATCGCCTCCACATCCTCAACCTGCAGGCGCACAAGGCTGCCGCCGATTCGGAAGGCTTGGAGCCTGCCGAATCGGATCATCACCTCGACGTCATCCGCCGGCAGATCCAGCCGACGGGCCGCCTCCTCGAGGGTTACGAGCTTCTTTGAGTAGCCACCCAGTTGTCTATCTTGGCTTTCTCGAACCGCCATTGTCCACCCTCTTGAATCGCTGGAATCCTATTCTCATGAGCCCACTGTTCCACCAAGCGGGCCTCAACCTCCAGATACTCGGCCACCTCGCTGGAGGTCATCCACCCTCCTGCTTGCCTCTGTTGATCCGTCATGTGGACCGCCCCATCCAAGCGAGCCCCTTCTTCCACGCGGAGCACCGGTGTCCAAATCTCACCGGTCACCACCGCCGGAGAAACAATCTTAAGCGAGCTCTTGGCCACTACCTTGCCAGCCACCTGCCCAGCGATCGTGATCGCATCTCCTGTAATCTCCGCTTTCACCACCGCATGCTCGCCGATCGTCAAATCCCCTTTGGTCTGGAGGGTTCCTTCAAAACGTCCGCTGATTCGCAGACTGACCGGCTCCTGAAAAGACAAGGAGCCCTGCATGCTGGCGGAGACATCCAAAATCCGTGTTTCCGGGGTTGCCACTCGTCCTCGATTCTTTCCAATCATCGTCTTGATCCCTCCGAATGGTTTCCGCCCCCAGAACTTGAGGGATTATTCCGGTTCCGGCGGCGAAGCCTTCCGTTTTGAGCCAACCATCTGCTGTTCCACCCAAGAAAAGAGGAACAGAACGACAAGAACAATGGCCGTCGTGCCGATCGCCCCGACATAGAAACCGGAACCGATCGCCAACCCCACTCCCGACGCCGCCCAGAGGCTGGCCGCCGTCGTGAGGCCCCGCACCGAATCGCGGATCTGGATGATCGTCCCGGCGCCCAGGAACCCGATGCCGCTGACCACCTGTGCTGCGATGCGGCCCGGATCCATCGTCGTCATGCCATGATACAAATCAAAAAGATGCAAGCCCGTCATCATGATCAAGGCGGAGCCGACGCTGACCAAGATGTGCGTCCGAAAACCGGCGGCCCGGCCGCTGACCTCCCGCTCCAACCCGATCAAGCCGCTTAAAGCAAGTGCCAGCAGCAACCGCTTTAGAACTTCGACATCAGAGACCATCAATTCAACCCCACAGGAAGATCCGGCACCACCGTAAGATTTCTCGCGGCCACCGGATTCAGGTGATAAGCCAATCCCGCAATCATCGCCCCGTTGTCGGTGCACAAACCAAACGGCGGTATCGCCAGCTCGATCTTCAAATCGGCGCAGACCTCCTGCAACCGATCGCGAAGCAGCCGGTTGGCGATCACGCCCCCACCCACTACCAGATGCCGGGCCCGCGCCGACCGGCAGGCCTGTGTCGCCTTCATCACCACTTCCTCCACCACGGAGGATTGAAAACTGGCCGCCAGATCGGACACCATCTGCCGATCCAGTTCCTTTCTCCCTTGAATCTTATACAACATGGCGGTCTTAATTCCACTGAAAGAAAAATCGTAGCGGGAGCCGGATTTCATCTTTGGAACAGGAAACCGGTAAGCCGCTCGATTTCCCTGCGCGGCCGTCCGCTCAATCTCCGGCCCGCCCGGGAAGCCCAGCCCAAGCATCTTGGCCACCTTGTCGAAGGCCTCGCCGACGGCATCATCCCTCGTCTGCCCGACCAGCCCGAACTGCTCGATGCCATTCATCCGAACCAGCGCCGTGTGGCCGCCTGAAATCACTAATCCAATCATCGGCAGATCCATCGCCCAACCGGAAGCGCTCATCAAGGCGGCATAAAGGTGCGCCTGCAGGTGATTGACCCCGACAATTGGTTTTCTCCAGCCGAGAGCCAGCGCCTTGGCGGCAGCCACCCCGACCAGCAAGGAGCCGGAAAGGCCCGGCCCATGCGTGACGGCGATTCGATCAATGTCGGTGGGAGAAACTCCGGCGGCACAAAGAGCTTCCAGCTCGTAAGTCATCAGTTCCACATGGGCCCGGCTGGCGATCTCCGGCACCACGCCTCCGTAGAATTGGTGCGATTTCAAGCTGGAGGCCACTTGGCTGCTGATAACCTTCCGGCCGTCTTCAACAATGGCCAGGGCCGTTTCGTCACACGATGTCTCGATGCCTAACACCAGCATGGGATCAGGATACCACGCCTTTTTCATCCCCAGCAAGAGATGTCATCCTCACGAAAGTGAGGATCAGCCTAGCGGTAAACCTCCCGGCGATGCCCGATCTGCAGAACCAAAATCCCATCAACCATCTTGGTATAGATCACGCGGTAGTCGCCGATCCGATATTTGAATAATCCTCGGAATTCACCATGAAGCGCTTCCCCGGCGTTTGGGTTTTTGGAAAGGACCTGTTCCAATTTATGGAGAAGGCGGGCAACAACCTGTTTATCGAGTTTCTTCAGATCCTGCTCAACCGACGCCTTATAAGAAATCTTAGAGGGCAAGGCGCTTTCGGAATTCCTTGCTGGAAATGACCTTGTCGTCTTTATCCCGAAGGCGGTCTAAGGCAATCTGGTACTCCGCGTATTCGTCCAGATAGGCCTCGATGGCCTTGCGAACAAGATAGGAGCGGGGCCGATCGACCGTTGAGGCGACCCGGTCCAGCGCAACGGTCAACCCCCTGGGCAAACGAACAGAAAGCAATTTCACCATAGCAACGCTACCCTCCTTCGGTTTCCAATAAAAAGTATACCATAATCTAATCATACATTGTATGTGTATGTAATACAAGATACTACAATAAGGAGAGCGGGATACCATGAATGGACTTTTGAAGCCGGCTCTGAGCTAAGCCTGCTCAGAAACGAGGACCGCCTGCCGCCACCGCGGCAGGGTAAACGTCTGCTCGAGACCTGCGAAGACCCGCATCACGAGGGAATCTCGGTGAGTTGGGAGGCGGGGACAAGCTCGTAGCCGGCCTGCTCTAAGGCGGGAAGCGATTCCTGGAGAACGCGCAATGTGGTCGGCCGGTCATGGCCGATGCCGATGGCTTTTCCCTTCTTGGCAGCCACGGAGGCCAGATCCGCCAATCGGGCACGAATCTTTACAGAATCCTCTTCATTGTCCAGAAAGATAGAGCGTTGGCCGAATTTCAGGTGCACCTGACGGGCCACCTGCTCGCAGACCGAATGGCCGGTGACGCTGTCAACAAAGTACAGATTCCTGCGCTTGATTTGGGTAAAGATCGTCTCCATTAGACGGGGATCCTTCGTCGCTTTGGAACCCTGATGGTTGTTCACCCCTCTGACAAACGGCACGGCGGCCAGCAACTTATCGACCTGTTGGAGAACTTGTTGTTTTGACATGGCCGTCAAGATCGTGCCAGCCTCGCGGGGAGCATGCGCATCTTCGGCCTCCAGCGGCAGATGCAGCATCACCTCATGTCCGGAGCTCCTGGCCGACTGGGCCACCTCTGCCGAGTGCGGGAGATTCGGCAGGATCGAGACGGTGAACTTCTGTTGGATCGAGTTCATGTAAGGGACATCGCGCAGGTTGTAGCCCCAATCGTCCAAGATGATGGCGATCTTCCCTTTCCCTTTCGGGAAACCGGAGAAAGAAGCGCTCTGGACAACGGCTTTCACTCGTGGCCGTAAAGGCCCCACGTGCCTCGAAGGAGAGGAAATTCGTCCCAAAAGAAAACCAGCCGCGAAGACGGCCATGAGCCGGAGGCCCATCGCGAATTGCTTTTTCGGCCACCTGGATTGCCTTCTTCTGCTTTTGGCCATGGGCTGTTATGAACCGCTTTTGTAGACCTTTAAACCTTTCAGCAGATCCACTGCCCGAGTGAGGACTGGGTCTCCCACCGTTTTAGGCGCCATCTCTTCAGGAACTTCGCGAGCCGGTTTCTCTTTGGCAGGGCCGGCCGGCGCCTCTTCAACGATGACGTCCGGCTCCAACCCTTCTCCATGAATGGATTTCCCGGAAGGGGTGTAGTACAAGCTGGTGGTGAGCCGCAGCGCCGAACCGTCCCTTAACGGGATGACCGTCTGCACCGACCCTTTTCCAAAACTTTTGGTCCCCATGAGGATCGCCCGTTTCTGGTCCTTCAAAGCCCCAGCCACAATCTCGGAAGCAGAAGCCGACCCCCCATTGATCAGGATCACCATCGGGTAGTTCAAGTGGGACTTCTCTTCCTTCGCGTAAAACTCCAAGTTTTGGCCCTTGACCCGCCCTTTGGTGGTCAAAACCAGTTTGCCGTTTGGCAAGAAGGCGCCGGCCACTTCAATCGCCACATCCAGAAGCCCGCCCGGGTTGTTGCGCAGGTCCAGGATCAACCCGTCCAAAGAGGCTGTCTGTTCCAATGTCTCCAGCGACTTCTTCAGATCCCGGGTGGTGTTGTCTTGAAACTCGCTGATCCGGATGTAGCCGATCTTATTCGCCGCCATCTTCGCTTCCTTAATAGAGCGGATATTGATCACCGCGCGGGGAATGGTGACGTCAAACATTCGATTCTCCGTTTCCCGGTAAACGCTCAAGGCCACTTTTGTTCCGGGACGGCCACGGAGCTTTTTCACCGCCTCGTGCAGGGAAAGTCCGCGGCTGGCCTGGCCGTCAATCTTCACAAGCTTGTCGTTGGGCTTCAGGCCGGCCTCCGCCCCGGGCGTGTCATCAATCGGGGTCACCACAGTGACAAGCCCATCCTTGGAAAGGGTGATCTCCAACCCGATCCCGCCGAATTCTCCTCTTGTTTCCACCTGCATCTCGGAATAGGCGTTGGGGTCCAGAAACTGGCTGTGGCGGTCCAGCGATTCGACCAGACCCTTGAGCGCCCCGTAGACCAATTTCTTGGGCTCCACCGCGGTGACATAGTCCGTTTGAATGATGGTAATCGCTTCAGCCAACAGTTCCACCTCAGCGTAGAGCGCCTCATGGACCGACTTGGCTGCGCTGACGACAGCCGGACTCAGTAGGGAAAAAGCACAAAGCATGATAACTGCCGTCATTGCGAGCGAACGAAGTGAGCGAAGCAATCTCGTTTTAAAACAAGATTGCTTCGTCGTCCCTTCGAGACTCCTCGCAATGACGGGAGTCGACGTTCGAGGTCTCATCCGTTTCCCCTCCCTAAAAGTTCGCGCAAGATCTCCTGGGTCACCGCGGGGCTCGCGGCTCCCTTGGTCTTGCGCATCAGTTGACCGACGAGAAACATGAGGGATTGCGCCTTCCCACTCCGGTAATCGGCTGCCGCCTGGGGCTGTTCCTGAATCACCGCCAGCGCCGCCTCCTTGAGGGCCGACTTGTCCGTCACCTGCACCAAGCCTTTTGCCTCCACCACCGCCGCCGGCGGCTGTTTCGCCCGAAGTGCCTCGACGAAAACTTCCTTGGCCATCTTTCCGCTGATCCGGCCTGAATCCATCAACCCCAGCAGTTCCAAAAGATGGGCCGGAGAGAATTCCAGCGCGTTGATGTCATCCTGGTTGCGCTCGTTCATCTCTCTGGCCAACTCACTTAAGATCCAGTTGGCCACCGTCTTTTTCATCGCCGCCTTCTTGGTTTCCGACAGAGACTTTAAGCAGATTTCATAATAATCAGCGGTCGGCTTGGCGGCCGTCAGGCCCTTGGCATCCGACTCCGACAAACCATACTGTTCCACAAACCGCTTGGCCCGCTGAGCCGGAAGCTCCGGCAGGCCGGCCCGAACCTTCTCGATCTCCTGCGCCGAAACCGCAAAGGGAACCAAATCCGGCTCCGGGAAGTATCGGTAGTCGTGGGCGAACTCCTTGCTGCGCATCGGTTGCGTCTGGCCCCGAAGGTCATCCCACAACCGGGTCTCCTGATCAATCTTCTCTCCGGCATCCAGGGCCGCCGCCTGCCGTTGAATTTCATAGGCCAGCGCGCGGGCCACCGCCTTAAAAGAGTTGAGGTTCTTGATCTCCACCTTCGTGCCGAGCGTCCCTGGCGCAGCACTTAAAGAAACATTGGCGTCGCAGCGCAGGCTTCCCTTCTCCATATCGCAGTCGGAAACCTCGAGGTACTGCAGGATCCCTTTCAGGGTTTTGAGATAGTGGTGGGCTTCTTCCGGCGAGGTCAGATCCGGCTCGCTGACGATCTCCAAAAGAGGCATCCCGGTCCGGTTGAAATCCACGAGGGAGGCATCCTCCCCCTCCTTATGGATCAATTTTCCGGCATCCTCTTCCATGTGGACCCGATTCATGCGAATGGTGCGGGCGCCAATTTCCAAAACGCCGTGTGCGCCAAGCGGCAGATCGTACTGAGAGATCTGAAAATCCTTCGGCAGATCTGGGTAGAAATAGTTCTTCCGGTGGAAGAGGATGCGGGGTTGGACCGCACAGCCCAACCCCAAAACCACTCGAATTCCGTAAATCAGGACTTGTCTGTTCAGGACCGGCAGGGTGCCCGGAAACCCAAGGCAGACCGGGCAGACCTGGCTGTTGGGCGGAGCGCCGAATTGGGTCGAGCAGCCGCAGAAGATTTTCGAGGCGGTCTTCAACTGCACGTGCACCTCAAGCCCGATTACCGTGGTGTATTTCACAGCTTCGGCTCCTGCTTGTACCAACCGGCCGCCTGTTCATAGGCATGGCCCACCCGGAACAACGTCTCCTCGGCAAACGGCTTGGCGATCAACTGCATCCCGATCGGCAGTCCGCTCTTGGCGAATCCGCAGGGCAGTGACAAAGCCGGCATGCCGGCCAAGTTCACCGAGATGGTGAAGATGTCAGACAGGTACATCGTCAGCGGATCAGCCAACTTTTCCCCCAGCCGGAACGCCGGCGTGGGACTGGTAGGCGTCAGCAGACAATCCACCTCCTCGAAAACCTGGTCAAAATCCCGCTTGATCAGGGTTCTCACCTTCAAGGCATGGCCGTAGTAGGCCTCGTAATAACCGGAAGAAAGAACAAAGGTGCCCAAGATGATCCGGCGTTTCGCCTCCGGGCCAAATCCTTCTCCGCGGGTCCGGCTGTACATCTCCAACAATGTCTTCCCATGAGGGGAACGGTAGCCGTACTGAACCCCGTCGAACCGGGCCAGGTTGGAGCTGGCCTCCGCCGTTGCCACCACGTAGTAAGTCGGGATCGCATACTCGGTGTGCGGCAGAGAAACTTCTCTCACGGTCATCCCAAGCGCGCGGCATTGATCCAGGGCCTTCTGCACCGCCTGCTTCACCTCCGGATCCAGCCCCTCGACAAAATATTCTTTCGGAACCCCTAAGCGAATCCCTTGAGGCCCCCGCTTGATTTCTTCCAAATAGTTCGGAACCGGCAGATTCCCTGAGGTGGAATCCCGCGGGTCAAACCCGGCGATTATCTGCAGGAGGGCCGCAGCATCACCGACCGTTCGGGTGAGCGGGCCGATCTGATCCAGCGAGGAAGCGAAAGCGATCAGCCCATATCTGGAAACCCGTCCGTACGTCGGCTTCAAGCCGACCACGCCGCAGAAAGCAGCCGGTTGGCGGATCGATCCTCCGGTGTCTGACCCAAGAGCCAACGGCGTCAGCGAGGCGGCCACCGCCGCCGCCGACCCGCCGCTGGATCCACCCGGCACCCTCGTGAGGTCCCACGGATTCATCGTCGGGCCGTAGCAGGAATGCTCGCAGGAGGACCCGAAGGCAAACTCATCCATGTTGGCCATCCCCAGCAGGATGGCACCGGCCTTCTTCAGCCGTTCCACGACGGTGGCATCGTAAGGAGGACGAAAACCGGAAAGAATCTTGGAGGCGCAGGTGGTCGGAACATCGCGGACGCAGATGTTGTCTTTGATCAGGATCGGGATTCCCCACAAGAGACCGGCCCCTTTCCCATCGGCAGAAAGAGCCTTTGCCTGCTCCCGAACCCGGGCCGGATCGAACCAGGCGAAGGCATGGAGTTTCGGGTCCGCCTGTTCAACGCGACGGATCACCTCCTCCGCGATCTCCGTTGGAGTGATCTTACGATTCCGGTATCGGGTCTGGAGCTCGAGCGCTGTCAAAGGAGGGGCCAATTAGGGGACTTCAATGATCCGGGGAACTTTAAAGAAAGGCCCTTCCCGGTCAGGGGCATTCTTCAGGGCTTCCTCGGTCGGCAGAGAGGGCTGAACTTTATCTTCTCGGAAAACGTTGCTCATTTCCAGAACATGGCTCGTCGGAGGAACCCCTTCCGTCTTGGCGGTTTTGAGCTTCTGGACATAGTCCAGGATCTCATCCAACTGGGGGGAAAAACGCTTCAGCTCTTCGCCGCTTAATTGCAGCCGCGCCAAGAGGGCTAAATATTCGACGTCCTTGACTGAAATAGCCATCGAAGAGGCATCATAGCACACCGGCTTTTCCGAAATCAATCGAGGGCCCGAGACAGTTGCAGAATCTCCTTCAAGCTAAAGGTCTCGGGACGGCGGACCGGATCAATGGAAATTTCGTGAAGGCGTTTTGTCATCTCTTCCCGATCAAGCCCCACGCCTGGGATGAGCAGTGCATTGAGCAGGGTCTTGCGGCGGTGGGTGAAGATCAGGCGGACGAGCTTGAGAACCGCCTCTTCCTCTTCCGACGGGACAATCGGCTCGGGGATCGGATCCAACCGAAGCACCGCGGAGGTGACCTTTGGCTGGGGATAAAAGCTGTTGGGCGGAATGGTGAAAACCAACGAGGGATGAAATGCCACCTGGGTTAAAAGGGTGATGCTGGAGTAGGCCTTGGTGCCGGGGTTGGCGGTGATCCGCTCTGCCACTTCTTTCTGGATGGTGAGCACGGCTCGCTTGACCCATTGGCGCTGCTTCAGCAGGAACTCCAGAATCGAGCTCGTCAGGGAGAACGGGAGGTTGCCGGCGATGATCAGTGATCTTGGCTCTCCCGCGGCATAAGCGCCCAGATCCAATCGAAGGATATCGGAATGGATCAACTGGAGATTCGCCGCCTCCTTGAACCGCTCGGTGAGAACTCGGGTGAACTTGCCATCCTTTTCCACCGCGTAAACGGCGGCGCCGGTGGCCAGCAGCAGCTGGGTCATCGCCCCTAAACCGGCACCGATTTCCAGAATCTTGTCGCCGGCGCTGGCGCCGACCGTCTGCACAATCCGTTCCAGCGGCCGGGGATCCACCAGGAAGTTTTGGCCCATCCGCCGGGGAGAGATCGCCAGGTTGTATTGGTGAACGAGATCCTTGATTTCCCGCGAATTCATGATGCCCGAGGCCGCACGAGGGGGACGGGATTCGAAGGCAATTGAAAGCCCTCGCGGGCACGGTGTTCCGAGCCGAAGGCGAGGAACGAGCGAGGGCTTGATGTTAGCGCAGCCGGCCTCGCTGGGGCCGGCAAGCGGCCTGAGAATCCCGCCCCCGAAGTGCGGTCTCGAGCAAGTTGGATTGCGAGCTCGATGGCGGCGCGCATCGAGCGGGAATCCGCGCGGCCGGTTCCGGCAAGGTCAAAGGCGGTGCCGTGCACCGGCGAGGTACGGATAAATGGAAGCCCCAGCGTCACATTCACCGCCTCGGCCCAACCGATGAGCTTGACCGGGATCAGCGCCTGATCGTGATAGAGCGCGACCACCGCATCATAGAGTCCGCGG
>OBEQ011572198.1_pt1 | contig 39679 bp, 38 predicted proteins | sample 1670901 | NCBI WGS metagenome assembly OBEQ01 (sample SAMEA104232315, study PRJEB22302) | groundwater metagenome | biome: forest; feature: aquifer; material: groundwater | place: USA | collected 2011-08-07 | depth 5.4 m | reverse complement strand
GGGTGTAGCGGCGATTAATGAATGGTATGCGAAAGGTTTTGAGGGTGAGCCGATGCCGGAACCGCAGAGTTTTATTGAGGCTGTAACTTATGAGCATGACGGGAATGTTACGGAAACGAGGTTCATTTTTGAAGGCCTGGGTTTATGCGAAGACTGGAAAAGCGAGAAGGAAATGCGACTCGGGACTCAGGGAGAACGCAAGGTGCCGGATGGTTACTTTACCCGCTTCGGAAAGGGGATTGCGGTTGAAGTTGAATGGAGCAAGAAAGACAACAGATCGTACAGAAGAATTTTTAAGCTTTATGAGGATGACCGGAAGATTGATTTCGTTTTCTATCTTTGTAAAAACGAGACGATTCTTAGCACGATCATTGAATTATCCAAAAAGGCAGCCGACAGCTTTGAAATCCACCGGGTTAAGTTCTTCTGCGCCCTTTTTTCGGAGCTTGTGGCTGATCCCCGGAAGGTTATTTTCAAAAGCTATGAGGGCGAATTCAAATTGGAGGATCTTCTTATTCCATGAGCTATGAAGATGAGTTAGCTGAAAGAAACAGCAAGGAGTTTTGGAAAACTGTGAGAGAACTCTTCCAAGAGGCCTTCTTCTCCGGACCCTACCGGCTTTGCCAGTGGATTGCACGTATTGTTTCCCTGGCATTTGATCCAAAGTGGATGGGGTTCATGGTGTTATTTCTGATGGCAGCGGAGGTTTATACCTTTTGGGGGAACCCGTTCTTTAGCCGGGCCGGCATGGTGCATATCGTTTGGTTATGGGGTTATTGCTATCTTTCGGGCGCTTGTTTTTCCCTTTCCCTAAAACAAAAAAAATTGGCGAAGGCGGTTGCTGCGCTGGGCCAAAATTCACCGAAGGACGTAATCGGCCTTGATTTAGCCACAGGAGAGACTTTGCATAGCACTGGAGATTTTGAAAGTGAGTTTCCGCTGGAAGTCATGGGAAGTGAAGAAATGATCAGTACTCTGATTCCTGTTTTTCTGGAAGCGGATGCGCGTAAGAGTTCTTCAATAATCATCTTTGCGGCTGCTGGCGAAAAGGATTTATTGGAGGAAGTGGCTCATATCTTAAGAGAAAGAGACTCGAAGGAAGTGCGTTCCTTTTTTTATTATTCTTTGGCCCAGCCGGAGCTATCAGCCAGTTATTCGCCCTTTTGGGGTAGCGGCCGGACAAACCGTTTACTCAAGACGTGGCTGGATTTGCAAAAAGGCGACGAAGCTGCACACTTATTATTAGGCTTTTTGATTCAGGGGTTAGTGGAAAACAAAAAGCCGTTTGAACTTGATGATCTCCTGGTACTCCTTCAGAACAAAGATGCTGCTTTTGAGCTCTGCGAATCAACTTCTATCCAAAAGTATTTAAAAGAATTTCAGACAACGGGTAGTGCTAGGAAGTTATTGATAAGCAAATTAACAGAATTCGGGAAGCGGTTGGACTTGGCGCGTCACCCGCTTCACTCCGGTTTTCCGCTGAACTTCTCGGACATTCTGGCTTCGAAAAAGCATCTTTACCTTGAACTTGAGAAGGAAGCCACTCCTTTCACTTGCTCCCTGGTCCAGACATTAGGAGAAGAAATAAAGGATCGGTTTGGGTCCCGAGAATTTGACGATAAACCGTACGTCTATCTGATTTATCCCGAGAAATTGGAAAACGTCTACACGCTTTTAAAAGATTTCATGAAAAAGCTCGGGTCTTCTTGTGCGCTGCGTATTTTCTCCCGCCGCTATTTCCTTAATCCTGATTTTAAGGATTGGAACTCTATTATTACTACGGGCTCAATTTATACCGAAGAAGCCAAAAGTTTTCAGGGGGTGTTTTTCAAGAAAATTGCAGAAGAAGAAAAACAGCTGAGGGAAGACAAAAGCTTTGAAGCTCTTTTAAATGAACAGACCTCTGAGGTCGCAGTATTGTTTAGTGCAATGGCGAATCTTAAAGACGCGTATGGTTTTTTTCATCGCGTACGAAATCGGGGAAGAAGGGACGAATCAAACTTCCTTAAATGTCACTATCTTTATATCCCGCCGCGGTTGGAGCGGCCAAAATTAGAATACGAGCCTTATCAAAAACGCTTCAAACCGGAAGACATGCTGCGGCTGAGAGATCAGATCCAGGCAAAAAAACCTAGACGGTATGATCCCAGTGTTCTTCCGACCATCATGGCTTTAAAACCCCCTCGGGGAAAAGGAGAAACAACAATTCAAAATGAAAACAACAAATAAGAAATCTTTGGTTTCAGCTAAGGGATCAGGGCCGGCAAAAGGAGGGGATATGTACCTCCGTATCCAGAAGATTCTTGAAGCTGCGCGGTCGAATATCGTAAGAACGATCAATTTTGAAATGGTGCAGGCTTACTGGCTGGTTGGAAAAGAGATTATTGACGAGGAACAAAGAGGCAGCAAGCGGGCAGAATACGGAAAAAGTCTTATCGAAGGCCTTTCTAAACGCCTGATTGGAGAGTACGGCAAAGGGTGGTCGGCCAGCCATTTATGGCATATCCGCCAATTTTACAGTACCTTCCAAGACCGGTGCCTTAAGATTCCGCACACACTGTGTGCAGAATCTGACTCTGACTTTCTGCACGCGCTGCGTGCAGAATTATCCTGGAGTCATTACCGTCTTTTAATGAGATTTGACGATCCCAAAGCCCGGTCTTTTTATGAGATCGAATGCGCTAAAAATTATTGGTCTATAAGAGAACTCGAACGCCAGATCAGCAGTCTTTTATTTGAAAGACTTGCCGTAAGTAAAAATAAAAAAGGACTCATGCGTCTTGCGACAAAAGGACATGAAATCCAGACATATCGGGATTTGATTAAAGATCCGTATGTGTTGGAGTTTTCGGGATTGCCGCAATCCTCGAAACTCTATGAAAGTGATTTGGAGCAGGCCTTGATCGATAACTTGTCCAAGTTTTTACTCGAACTTGGCCGTGGGTTCAGTTTTGTGGCAAGACAGAAACGAATCAGGGTAGGAGGCGAGCATTATTTTATAGATCTGGTTTTCTTTAACACGATTGGGAAATTCTTTATGCTTCTGGAGCTGAAAGTAACCAAGCTTACGCATCAGGATCTGGGGCAGATGCAAATGTATGTCAATTATTATGACCGGGAGTTGAAGTCAAAAGGCCACGGGCCGACTGTTGGCGTGGTGCTTTGCGCTGACAAAGATGAATCGGTGGTCCGCTACACGCTTCCTGAAAAGAACAAACAAATCTTCGCTGCAAAATACAAACTTTATCTGCCGACTGAAGAAGAGCTCAAGCGTGAGTTCGAAAGAGAACGGCGGCTTCTTGAATATGAAAAGCTCTAGGTCCTGAATACTGGCAAAACAGTAGGTTCGGTCTTTCACAGCGGGTTTTAATTTTCACTTAGCCGCTTAACGTGCTTCCTATATATAGAAGGTCCTACACTGTGGGCCTACACCGAAAAATGTCTCTCACCTACGGTATATTTTTTGGTACAATCTCAACTCTTGATGGAATCGGGATAAGGTGCCCGGACGGTCTTTGGCGCGTGTTTCTTTTCATTATAAATTCGGGTTTTGACCGCCGCCGGATCTTCGCCTCTCTGGAGTTTCCATTCGCCCTTTGCCGCCCGGTACAGCGAAATTGGTATTTCGATTGTGAAAGTAGGTCGTCTGGGAGTGGCGGTCGGGCAGCCAGTTATCCAAGCCCTAAGTTGACATAATTATGCTAGTATGCTATTCTTTCACTCGAGGTGAATCGAATGACACGAACAATGATTTATCTGCCAGATAAAGTGCATAAAGGTCTCAAGTATTTAGCCGTTGAGCGCGGAACTTCAATGGCAAAACTGATTCAAGAAGCGGTGGAAGTGCTTTATCAAGAAGACCTCGAAGATCTTAAAATGGGCCATGAACGTCTTCAGGATTACTTAGCTCATCCTGAACAAAGCACAGATTATTCGGGTTACCGCGAAAAACGCTTGAAACGTTCGTGAGCATTTCGTACGAAATTGTTCTTCACCCTCACGCCAAGCGGGAATTGGATAAAGTCCCGATTCAAGTCTTTCCTAAGATTGATGCAGCTATTTGGGAGCTCAAGCAAGATCCTCGCCCTCATGGGGTTAAAAAACTAGAAGGTGATTTGCACAGAATCCGTATAGGTGAGTGGAGAGTTATTTTTGCTATTTTTGATCAAGAGAAGTGCATTGTTATTCTTCACGTTGTGCGTCGAAGTGAGCGGACTTACAAAGGGTTATAATCGAATCATCTCTCGAATTTCGAGCTTGGACGTTACCAAGTTTGGCTAGTAAGTAGTTTAATTGGGTTTTCCAATTATCTTGCATGGTTCGCGTCTAGCAACTCGTACCTTAGCTGAGTTTTATCAGTTTTGGACAATAGGCTTTACTATGGAAAAGTTTATATTCACCTTGATAGTGCTGGCTCTTGTTTCTGGCTGTGCGACGGAGACGCCGCCGAAATACAATCCGAAAAATGGAACGGCACATAAAACTTACTCCACAGGCGAGTTGGGCTCCCATTTTGTGAAGGACCTTTTAGGGATAGGCGATAATTAGGGATAGTCTATTGCGGGCGCGGGTGGTGAAACTGGCAGACACGTTAGCTTGAGGGGCTAATGCCGCAAGGCGTGCAGGTTCAAGTCCTGTCCCGCGCACCATAGCTCAGATAATTTGTTTTGGGACTGGACTTGAAGTGAGCACCGCATGATGTGAGGAAGGCCGAGCATCATCTTTGAGGTGCGAGTGGCCGACCCGAAAGGAGCACAGCGACTGGAGGGCGCCAAGTCCTGTCCCGCGCACTCTATCAAGTTTTATAGAAAGACAAAGACTTTCTCACAAGGACAGAAACTTCGGGGTTTTTAACTCCCAGTGCTTACAAAGGTTTATACCATGATCAATCCATCTATCTTTCGTGAATATGACATTCGTGGAGTTGCCGAGACCGACTTGACGGATGCGGCTGTCGAAAGAATCGGTAAAGCCTACGGCACTTATCTTCAGAATAAGCTCCATGGACATTCGTCTGCGTTCGGGGCGAAAAAGAAAATTGTTCTGGGTCGAGACGGACGCTTGAGCTCCCCACGCATTCGCGAAGCGTTGATGCGCGGTATTCTTTCAACGGGTATTCACGTGACGGATCTTGGCATTATCACCACGCCCATTCTTTATTTTTCCATTGTCCATCTTAAAATGGAGGGGGGGATTATGGTGACTGGCTCACACAATCCTCGGGAATTTAACGGCCTGAAGATTTGTGTTGGAAAGGACACGATTCATGGTTCGGAAATTCAGTCTCTCCGAAAACTAGCTGAAGGTGGAAATTTTACTGTGGGGCAGGGGGAATTGGATCATGTAGAAGTGATTACGGTTTACCAGAAGTTTTTGAAAGAAAAATTCGTGCTAAAGAGAAAACTTAAAGTAGTGGTGGATGCCGGTAATGGGACGGCAAGTGTGGTGGCACCCAAACTTTTTAGAGATTTGGGATGTGAGGTCACGGAACTTTTTTGTGACCTGGACGGTAATTTTCCCAATCATTTTCCAGATCCCACGGAGGAGAAAAATCTGAAAGATCTCATGGGAAAAGTAGTGGCCCTTCAGGCCGATTTGGGAATTGCTTTTGACGGCGATGCAGATCGCTTAGGCGTGGTCAACGAAAAAGGGCAGATTATTTATGGGGATCGCATGCTTCTTCTTTTTGCCCGTGATCTTCTGGCAGACAAAAAAGGTGTACCTATTATCGGCGAGGTCAAGTGTTCCAAGATTCTTTTTGAAGATATTGCAAGGCATGGTGGACAACCCATCATGTGGAAAGCAGGTCACTCTCTTATTAAGGCGAAGATGCGGGAGACGGGAGCTCCCCTTGCCGGTGAGATGAGCGGGCATTTTTTCTTTGGGGATCGTTATTTTGGATTTGATGATGGTGTTTACGCCGCCTGCCGGACATTGGATATTCTCAGCAAGACCGGCAAACCTCTTTCGGTGCTTTTTGAGGATGTTCCGGAACTTTATTCCACGCCGGAGATGAGAGTAGATTGTCCTGATGCCAGAAAATTCGAAATTGTGAGAAAGGCGGTAGAATATTTCAAGAAAAGTTATGATGTGATTGATATCGATGGAGCTCGAATCAATTTTCCAGACGGTTGGGGTCTTGTCCGGGCCTCCAACACTCAGCCGGTTCTTGTGATGCGTTTTGAAGCCAATTCTAAATCCAAGCTGGAGCAAATCCAATCCCTTGTTGAGGGTAAAATCCGAGAATTTTCAAAAGAGCCTGCCACACGAAACCCTAATGATATGAAAGGGTATGAGAGCCTATGATTTGGGCCGTTGTGATGGCAGGCGGGATGGGAACCAGGTTCTGGCCTGCAAGCCGTAGGAGACGTCCCAAACAGGTTCTCCCCCTCCTGGGCCGAAGCACCCTGATTCAGGACACGGTGGAGCGGCTTAAGCCCTTCATCTCTGAAAAAAGGATTCTCATCATCACCAACAGTTTTCAGAAGCCGATTCTTCGGAAAATTCTAAAGAAGATTCCGGACAGAAATTTTATCACCGAACCCTGTTCTAGAAATACGGCTCCCTGTTTGATGCTGGCAGCTTTTCACATTGAGAAGCGGGACCCTAACGCAATTTTTATAGCCCTTCCAGCGGATCATCAAATCGGAAATTCCAAGTCCTTTCGCAATCACCTGAAAGTTGCCTGCAAGTTGGCTTTGAAAGACAAACACGTGGTTTTCGGGATTCCTCCAACTCGACCTCACACCGGTTTCGGTTACATTGCTTGCGGAGACATCATCGGGCGTGAAGACGGTGTTGAAATTTACCGTGGCTCAAAATTCGTAGAAAAACCTTCTTTAGCCAGAGCAAAAGCTTTCCTGCGTTCGAGGAAATACTTTTGGAACAGTGGAATGTTTGTCTGGAAGCTTTCTTTTTTTCTTCGCTCAGTTGAGAGAATCCTCCCGCATTTGAGCAGAAAGCTTCATAAGGTAAAACCTTATGTGGGAACACAACGTGAAAAACTTATTCTTCGCAAAGTTTTTCCTTCATGCCCACCCATCTCGATCGACTACGCCCTTATGGAAAAAGTAAGAGATCTTTGCGTTGTGAAGGCGGGTTTTGATTGGAGTGATGTAGGAAGCTGGGAAGAACTCGAGAACTTACTTGGCTCAGACCGTTGGGGCAATGTGCTGCAAGGAAAGGTTGTGACTTTGGAAAGTTGGGACAATGTGGTTAGAGCGGGAAAGGAAAGGCTTGTCTCTTTACTAGGGGTCAAAAATCTGATTGTGGTGGATACGGAAGATGCCCTTCTTATTTGTCAAAAGGGCAAGGCTCAGGAAGTCAAGAAATTGGTGGAGATGCTTCACCGCAGAAAATTCGACGCCTATCTGTAACATTCTTTATCATTTCATTTCACATCGGGTCCGATCATGTCTTTCCTTTAATGTATAAAACATCCAAATAGAGTGTGACGTTATGAAGGAAATTAAAGTTGTGCTGAAGCCGGAGAGGGAGAAGCCTGTCGAAGGCAGACACCCATGGATTTTTTCGGGAGCAATCGATCTGATCGATGAAGATTTCCAGCCCGGAGATATTGTACGGGTTCATTCGGCCAGAGGACAGTTCCTCGGCAAGGGTTATTTGGATCCTCGTTCGGAGATCGCGGTCCGAATGCTGACTTATGAGGATGAGTCTATTGACAGGGATTTTTTCAGACGGCGCATTGAAAAAGCCCTTGAACTGAGGCAGATGATGATGCCCCCGGCAACTAATGCCTACAGGTTGATTAATAGTGAAGGCGATTTTCTGCCGGGTTTGATCGCGGATCGATATGGTTCCTTCATTGTGATTCAAGCGCTTACCGTGGGTATAGAAGAATTCAAAGATAAATGGCTGGATATCCTTAGGAATTCCTTGCCGGTTCGAGGCGTTTATCGAAAGAATGCGCATGGTCATAAGGATTTTAGTGAAATGGGAGATGGGTTTGGGACTTTATGGGGAGAAGACCCGCCGGATTTTATAGAAATTCAGGAATATGGTGTGAAATTCATGGTGGATTTAAAGCGTGGCCAGAAAACGGGTTTTTTTCTCGACCAGCGTGAAAATCGAAACCGCCTTCGCTATTTGGCTCACGGCAAGAAAATTTTAAATGCTTTTGCTTACACGGGAGCTTTTTCGGTGTACGGTGCGTTGGGAGAAGCCCTTTCTGTGACCTCGGTCGAAGCTTCGGAAAGTGCTCTCAACACGAGTCGTCACAACTTTGAACTGAACGGCTTGGACCCCAGCCGGCATGAGTTTGTTTGTGAAGATGTCTTTGAATATTTTAGAAAGACCAAGGATCAGTATGACATTGTAGTCCTTGACCCTCCGGCTTTTGCCAAATCCAAGGCACAGGTTTCTCAGGCCAGTCGAGGTTATAAGGACATCAACCTATGGGCCATGAAATGTCTGAAACCCGGCGGTCTCCTTTTCAGTTTTTCGTGTTCGTCCTACATTTCAACCGATCTTTTTCAGAAAATTGTCTTCGCGGCAGCGAAGGATGCCAGACGTTCCGTGCAGATTCTTGCCAAGACTTCTCACCCTTTTGACCATCCCATAAGTGTTTATCACCCTGAAGGAGAATATTTAAAAGGCTTTCTGTGTCGAGTGAACAGTTAAGAGTGGTTTCATAACACTTTAAACCAATCCAGGAGTCTTATTAGAAATATGGGTTTCTGCTTACAAGTGCCGGATTCATGGTTTGACAGTGATGGGCCTTTCATATAAAATACCTCGCTTTTATAACTCATTTAAAACAAAGGGGCTATGGAAAAAAAGAGACTTAGAGTTTTAAGCGGCGTTCGTCCTACAAGCAAGCTTCATCTTGGAAATCTTCTCGGAGCGCTTCAGAACTGGAAGAAATTCGAAGTGCAGGATTCCTTTTTTATGATTGCGGACTGGCATGCTCTTACGACGGAGTACGGTTCTCATATCCCAATCAAGAATAATGTTCTGGAAGTGGCGATTGATTTTTTGGCTGCGGGTTTGGACCCAGAGAAAAGTACCATTTTTGTGCAGAGTCAGGTCAAGGAACATGCTGAAATGGCGCTGCTTCTATCCATGATCACGCCTCTTTCTTGGTTGGAGAGAAATCCGACTTATAAAGATCAGATTAGAGAGCTTAAAGATAAAGACCTGCGCACACATGGCTTTCTGGGTTATCCCGTTTTGCAGGCCGCCGACATCCTTTTGTATAAAGCAGATGTCGTTCCCGTCGGTGAGGATCAGCTCCCTCATCTCGAGCTGACTCGGGAAATTGCCAGGCGATTCAACCACCTCTATAAAAAGATTTTTCCTGAGCCGGAGTCTTCCTTAACTCAGGTCGCCAAGCTGCCGGGTACGGATGGACGCAAGATGAGTAAGAGCTATGGCAATGCCATTTATCTTTCAGATTCTCCCGAAATCGTCGATAATCAGGCAAAACAGATGGTGACCGATCCGGCCCGCAAGAGGCGGGAAGATAAGGGGCATCCAGAGGTTTGTCCGGTTTTTTATTATCACCAGATTTTCAATGCAGAGAAGCAGGAAATGGTAGCCCACGAATGCCGGGAAGCCCTGCGTGGCTGCGTTGAATGCAAACAGGAGATGGCGGGGAAATTAAAGCAGTTTCTCAAGCCTATTTATGAGCGCCGTTTGAAATTTGCTTCGAAGAAATCACAGGTTCTTGAAATCATTAACGAGGGGAATCAGAAAGCCCGCAGGATTGCGGGCGAGACGCTTCGTGAAGCGAAAGAAGCGGTAGGAATTTAATGGGTTTTTCGAGGAGTTTTTGATGGCAGATGGAAATGCTCTACAAATAAAATTACCCGTTTATGAGGGGCCTCTTGACCTTCTTCTTGATCTTATCAAGAAGAATGAAATGGACATTTACAATATTCCAATGGCTGAGATAACTCGGCAGTATCTGGAATATCTGTCCCAGATACGTGAGCTACAGCTGGATATTGCCGCGGACTTCCTGGTTATGGCGGCCACGTTGATTTACATTAAATCCAAGATGCTGCTTCCGGACGATGGACTGGTGGAAGAGGAAGAAGATGGTGTGGACCCGCGTGAAGAGCTGGTCAGGAAACTTCTGGAGTATCAGACTTTTAGGGAAGTGGCGCGCGAACTCGGTTTTCTTGAAAACGAGAGAACAAGAATTTTCACCCGTCAGCTTACCGATTATGTTTTTCAAGACCTTGAGCCAGAGTCGGAATTGGAGAGTTTTTCAGGCAACATGTACGATCTCCTCCAAGCTTTTTATAAGGTGCTCAGATCTTGTGCCAGCGATCAATTCCATGAGGTTTTCGAACAAGTTATCTCCATGGAAGAAAAGATTGAAAGAATCAAAAAGATTCTTAGCGCGCGTCAGGAAGTATCTTTTTCCGAACTGTTTGAAGGTGCCGCAAGCCGGCTTGAAGTCATTGTCACGTTTCTTGCTATTCTTGAGATTGTGAAACAGAAGATAGCGTGTGTTTGTCAATCCAAAACATTCGGCGAGATTCGTATCAAACAGGTGATCTAATGGAAGCGAAGGCCAAGGAAAAAGAGCGTGAACAGAAGCTTAAAGAACTCCGCAGGGAACTGGAGGAGAAAATTTTCTCCGAGCTTCCTAGTGAAGGAGTTGTCCCGACCATTCATGTCAAGGTCGAGAAATTGGATGAGACTCTGGCGGTGGATGACAAAACAGCCAAACGTATCATTGAAGCTTTACTTTTTTCCAGTTCGAAACCCATTACTGTGAGTGAGGTCAAAAAAGTTTTGAGGGGGCTTCGCCCTTCTGAAATTGAGAAATTAATTCTCAATCTCAAAACCGAATATGAACAGGAGACCAGAAGCTTTCGAATTCAGGAAATAGCAGGAGGCTATGAAATAAGCACGGATCCCAAATTTGCTCCGTGGATCATGAAGCTTGAGATGCATAAGCGTGCCCGCCAGGCGACGCAATCCGCACTGGAAACACTCGCTATCATTGCCTACAAACAGCCTGTCACGCGGGCCGAGATCGAAGATTTGCGCGGAGTAGACATTGCTTCCGTGATTGCTGCTTTGCTTGAGAAATCTCTGATCAAAATTGTAGGCCGGAAGGAAGTTCCAGGGAGGCCTTTTTTGTACGGAACCACGGAAAAATTTCTGGAACATTTTGGACTGAAATCACTTTCGGATCTGCCGCAAGTAGGCGAGATTCGAGAGCTTGTTGAAAAATCGATACCGAAAGAAAAGCTTTTAAATCAAGAGACAAAAAATGAAGAAACAACCGCTGAGCCCTCCAACGATGCCTCCGGCTTTGGAGAAACTGCGCAGGAAAATCGATCAGCTTGATGAAAATATCGTCCAGCTTTTGATTCAAAGAACCGAGCTCGCCCTCGCTATAGGAAAACTCAAGCATAAGAAAGGGACAGAAGTTTATTCTCCTGATCGGGAGAGTGAAATTTATTCCAAGCTTGAGAAGTACGGTGATCGAGCTCTGCCTGCCGGTGCGCTCAAGACCATTTACCGTGAGATTATGTCGGCTTCTCTTGCTCTGGAAAGACCCCTCAAAATCGCTTTCCTTGGACCCGAGGCGACCTTCACACATTTAGCTTCCCTTTCGAAATTTGGCTCAAGCGTGGAGTATCTTTCTTGCACCAGTATTTCGGAAGTTTTCTCCGAAGTCGAGAAAAGGCGTGCTGACTACGGTGTGGTGCCTATTGAGAATACCACTGAGGGGGCGGTGACCCACACGCTCGATATGTTTATTGACTCCGATCTTAAGATTTGTTCGGAGATCATTTTTGAGATTTCTCACAACCTGATGTCAAATTCTGCGCTCCAGCACATTCGAAAGGTCTATTCTAATCCCCAAGTATTTGGACAATGTCGGATTTGGCTTGAGACCCATTTGCCTAAAGTGGAGCTCATTGATACTTCTACCACCACGCATGCGGCGAAGCGTGCTGCCCAGGAAGACGGTGCGGCGGCTATTGCTTCCAAACTTGCCGCAACGCTTTACAATCTCAAAATCCTGGCGGAGGGAATCGAAGACTCACCCTACAACCGGACGCGTTTTCTCGTGATTTCAAGGCAGATTCCCAAACCAAGCGGCAAGGACAAAACCTCTCTTCTGGTTTCCATCAAAGACCGTATGGGGGCTTTGTATGATCTTTTGGAACCCATTCGTTCTCATCGAATCAACATGACGAAGATTGAGTCCCGACCCTCCAAGAAGAAAGCTTGGGATTATTATTTCTTCATCGATATCGAAGGACACATTGAGGATAAGAACGTTAGAGAAACGGTTGAAGCCATTGAAGAAAAGGTTCGTTTCGCTAAGATTCTGGGTTCCTATCCTGCCGTCAAAGAGAAGTAATCGTTGGAAAAAATACGGCACTCGTGATTCGGTTCCAAGACCTGCCTTGAAGCGAGAATGACGGAAATCATGACAAAAATTTACAAAGATTATATCCAAGAAATCACTCCCTATGAACCCGGGAAGCCCATTGAGGAGGTCCAGAGAGAATATGGGCTTAAGAAGGTTATCAAGTTGGCATCCAACGAAAATCCTTTAGGTACGTCGAAGAAGGTTCGTAAGGAAATACAAAAGTTCTCTAAGCAAATTCACCTCTATCCTGATGGAGGAACGTATTATCTCAGGAAGAAGCTAGCTGGCAAACTTGGTGTGAAGGAAGAAGAACTTATTTTTGGGAATGGTTCCAATGAGATCATCGAATTGCTTGTGAAAGGGTTTGTGGGAGGAGAGGATAAGGTTATTTCCTCCGAGATGAGCTTTCTTGTTTATCCACTGGTTACCAAAACACTGGGCGGACGTTTCATAGGGGTGCCCATGAGAGAATTCCGTTATAACCTGAAAGCCATTTCGGAATTGATCGACGAAAGAACGAGATTGATTTTCATCGCTAATCCCAACAATCCCACGGGGACGTATGTCAGAAGGGATGAGCTGAATGAATTTCTGGATGCTGTTCCGGATCATGTGATCGTGTGTCTGGACGAAGCTTACATTGATTTTGTTGAGGCAACGGATTTTCCTGACGGGCTTTTTTATGTCAAGCTTGAGAAACCCAACGTGATTGTTCTTAGAACTTTTTCAAAGTCGTATGGTCTGGCAGGGTTGAGGCTGGGGTTTGGGGTGGCTTGCCGTGAATTGATCCAGTATCTTCACAAGATCCGACAGCCTTTTAACGTGAACAGCTTAGCTCAGCGGGCCGGGATAGCGGCTTTGGATGATCACGAGTATTTGGAAAGAACCAAGAAAATCGTTCGGGAAGGACGAGACTATCTCTGCGGAAAATTTAAAAAATTGGGCCTGGAGTTTCTGCCCAGCCAGGCCAACTTTGTTTTGTTGAATGTGGCTTACGATGCTGAGAAAATTTTCCGCGCCTTGTTGAAAAGAGGTATTATCGTCCGGTCCATGAAACCTTATGGGCTGGGTCAGTACATTCGAGTCACGGTGGGTCTGCCCAAGGAGAATCGCATCTTCCTTCGTGAACTTGGAAGGCTGGTTAAAAAAAATCGCAAGGGCAAAAGTATCGATTAGGAGCTGGAATTCATTTTTTGGTAATTCAAACATCGAACCAAAAAAAATTTATTCTTTTTTGAAAGAGAGTAAACAGAGTAGAGGAGATTTTTTTCGATGATTATCGTGATGAAGCCTAACGCGACACCTGAAGAAATCAATCATGTTGTTGAAAAAATCAAAGAGTTGGGGCTTACTCCCAACGTTTCCAGAGGTATGGAACGCACCGTAGTGGGCGTCATTGGAGAGGAAGACAAGATCCGGGTCAAGCCTCTGGAAGTTTATCCCGGAGTTGACAAGGTGATGCCTGTGACCAAGCCTTACAAGCTTGTGAGCCGCGAGTTTCATCCTCATGATACCGTGTTTGAAATGTCGGACGGGACAAAAATTGGGGAGAAGAAAGTGGTGGTCATGGCGGGTCCTTGTTCGGTTGAGAATAAAGAGATGCTCCTTTCTATCGGCAAGGAAGTAAAGAAGGCGGGAGCTACTTTTTTGCGCGGCGGTGCTTTTAAACCTAGGACATCTCCGTACAGTTTTCAGGGACTTGGTGAAGAGGGGCTGAAATATTTGCGTGAAACAGCTGACGAACTCGGGATGCTGGTTGTGACGGAAGTGATGGATCCCCGAAGTGTGGAACTCGTGGCTCGCTACTCGGACATGCTGCAGATCGGGGCTCGGAATATGCAGAATTTTGATTTGCTCAAAGAAGTCGGCGTGGCAAAAAAACCCGTCCTTCTCAAGCGTGGGCTCAGCGCGACCATTACGGAACTTTTGCTGTCCGCCGAATACATTCTTTCCAGAGGCAATTTTAGAGTGATTCTGTGTGAAAGAGGGATTCGTACTTTTGAAACAGCAACCCGTAACACAGTGGACATCAACGCCATCCCTGTTATCAAGCAGGTAACGCATCTTCCCGTAATTTTGGATCCTTCTCATGGTACGGGAAGCTGGGAATATGTCATTCCTATTGCCAGAGCCGGAATCGCCGCCGGAGCTGACGGTTTGATGATTGAAGTTCACAACAATCCGGAAGAAGCCGTCAGCGACGGTTCCCAATCTTTGCTGCCCAAGAAGTTCCATCTTTTGATGAAGGAGCTCAAGCCTATTTGCCAGGCGGTGAATCGGGAGCTTTAAGTGAAATACCCATGAGACCGCAAAAAATTGTCATCGTTGGTTTGGGATTGATCGGAGGATCCCTGGGGCTGACTTTCAGAAAAAAAAATCCTGCCTGGGAAATCATAGGCTTGAGCCGTACCTCTGGGAAGATTCGGCAGGCTCGGAAGAAAAAAGCCATTGATTGGGGAAGCACCCGGCCCAGTGAGGTTTTGCCGAAGGCGGATGTGGTTTTTATCTGCACCCCTGTCTCCACCATTCCTTCCTGGATTGCCCGAGCCGAACGGTATTGCCGGCTAGGAACTGTTGTCACGGATGTGGGCAGCACCAAACAGGAAATCATTCGTTGGGTTGAGAAGAGGTCCTTCAAGAAAATAAGTTTTGTAGGATCTCATCCCATGGCGGGATCTCATCAATCGGGGATAGATTTTTCTAGAGAAGATCTATTTTTGGATTCCATTACTTTCGTAACCAAAACTCCCAAGACAAACCCTCAGGCTTTGAAAAAGATTCTGCTTTTCTGGAAGAGAATTTCAAAACGCGTTTTCCTCATCGACCCGACAGTGCATGATCAAATCGTCGCTCAGATCAGCCATACTCCTCATGCTTTAGCCGCTTTGCTCGTGCTCAGTGTCTCGAAAAAAGTTCTGCCATTTGCCGCAAGCGGTTTCCTGGATACCACGAGAATTTCACAGGGGGATCCTCTGATGTGGAGGGATATTTTGGTGTCCAACCGGAAATTTCTGGCACGAAGCCTGAGAAGGTATCACCATTTGGTTGCTCGCCTTATTGGTGATCTTGAAAAAGCCCGGCCAGACCAGATTCACCGGCTTCTGAAGCAGGCCTCTAAAATTCGAAGAGGCTTAACCCCCCATCGCTGAAATAGATTCCCATACGTGTTTGTTTATTAATCTATTCAACCCTTTTTGTTTCAATGAGTTATATCGAAATTTTGAAGAAAAATTTAAGTTTTGAAAATTCTCAGCTTGTGATATAATCTCCTAATGTCAGCTAGGCCAATCCAGTTGGATAAATGGATCAATGGGATAAGGCGAAGCTTCTTATCTGTACTTCTCATCAAAAGGGATCTTACCTAATTAAGATTTTTCAAAGGCGGCTGGCATCTATTCTAATGAATAAGGAGGATTTAAAGCAGTCATGATTGTTGAAGCAACAGAAAATGAGTTTATAACAACCAAGAAGGTGCATGAGGAACAAAGTGTTTCTAGTGTCGAAACTCCGCTGGATTTTGACAAGTTGTACGAAGAGACGATCAAGAATTTTACGGAAGGCCAAATTGTCAAAGGAAAAGTTGTAGCCATTTGGACCAAAGAGGCGTTGATCGATATCGGCTACAAGTCTGAGGGACTTTTGAATCTGGAGGAATTTCCGGATCCTTCCGCTTTGAAAGTGGGTGATGAGATCGAGGTCCTTTTTGAATCACTTGAAGATGAGCAGGGAATGGTGGTTCTTTCAAAGAAAAAAGCCGACCGCCTCAAGTGCTGGAATCAAATTCTTTCCAATGCCACGGAAGGAAGTATCATCGAGGGAAGAATTTTTAAACGTGTCCCCGGTGGTTTTATGGTGGACATCGGCATGGAAGCTTTTCTACCCGCCTCGCTAGTGGACTTGAAACCGGTCAAGAATCTGGATCAATTGGTGGGCATTGTCTCCAAATTTAAGATTGTGAAAATCAATCCCAAGAGGAGAAACATAGTTCTGTCCCGGAAAGATTTTCTGGAAATGGAAAAAGATGCCATGCGTGCCAGGAAACTCGGCGAGTTGAAAGAAGGACAGGTTCTTAAGGGAAAAGTGAAAAATGTGACCGATTTTGGAGCTTTCATTGATTTAGGAGGTATCGACGGTCTTCTTCACATCACAGATATGAGCTGGGGACGAATCAAGCACCCTACGGAAGTCCTTAATATCGGGGATGAATTGAATGTGATGATTATCGGTTCTGACAAGGAAACGCAGCGGATTTCCTTAGGTTTGAAGCAAATCAGCCAGGATCCATGGAATGATGTGGACAAAAAGTATCAGATTGATTCCAAGGTAAAAGGAAAGATTGTGAATATCCTTCCTTACGGCGTGTTTGTGGAGCTGGAAAAGGGAATTGAAGGTTTGGTGCATGTGAGTGAGCTCTCCTGGACAAAGAGGATCAATCACCCTTCGGAAGTTTTTTCTCTGGGGGATGAAGTGGAAGCCATTGTCCTCAGTCTGGATAAAGGAGATCGCAAAATTGCCTTAGGTGTGAAGCAGCTGGAGAACAATCCATGGCTTCAGGTTGAGGGAAAGTACCCCGTTGGAAGTGTGGTTAACGGGAAAGTCAAGAATGTTACGGATTACGGTGTATTTGTTGAGATCGAGCCGGGCATAGGTGGCCTGCTCCATATTTCGGATATCTCCTGGACCAAGCGAGTGAATCATCCCGGGGATATGTTCAAGAAGGGCGATACGGTTACGGCTCGTGTTCTTTCCGTTGATACGATGAGCAAGAAGATCTCACTGGGGCTGAAACAGCTTGAGGAAGATCCTTGGCGGGATTTTACCAAAGATTTGAAAGTGAGTGGGATTCTTGATGGAAAGGTTACCAAGCTTGTTAATTTTGGCTTGTTTGTTCAGTTATCCGACGGGGTTGAGGGTTTGATTCACGTTTCGGAGATTTCTGAGCGAGAAGGAACACGTTTTCCCGAATCTTTCAAAGTAGGCGATGAAATAAAGGTTAAAGTATTGAGAATTGACGATGAAAATCGTAAAATCGCCCTGTCTTTGCGATTGAAATAAATCAGTTTTAGGTTTTTCCAAGCCCATCTTTCTCTTTCTTTTTCCGGGACCTGAAAGATGGGCTTTTTTGCAGACCGACTTCAAAATAGCTTGCCTATGTCCATGCACCTTGATATCAATGAGGAAATCAAGATCTTTGAAGATGGCGTTGTTGATCTGATTTCTCATGATGAGCTAAGAAAGAAGCTCGCACAGGCCCGCAAAGAGGGAAGACCTCTGCGTATCAAGTATGGGGCCGACCCTTCTGCTCCCGATATTCATCTTGGCCACACGGTTCCTCTCAGAAAACTTAAGAAGCTTCAGGATCTTGGGCACGAAATCATCTTTCTTATAGGAGATTTCACCGCCAGGATTGGGGATCCCTCCCAACAGTCTGAGACACGCAAAATGCTTTCCGAAAAGGAAGTGACAGCCAACGCCTCATCCTACCAAAAACAGGTTTTCAAAATTCTGGATTCTAAGCGTACACGAGTCGTTCACAACTCGGAGTGGTTAGATAAAATAAGTCCTTCCGACTTTCTCAAATTGACCTCAAAGTACACGGTGGCTCGTCTTCTGGAGCGGGATGATTTCAGAAAACGCTTCGAGACGAAACAACCCATTGCTCTTCTGGAGCTTCTGTACCCGCTTCTTCAAGGTTATGATTCCGTGGTTTTAAAATCGGATGTTGAACTAGGAGGGACCGATCAAAAATTTAATCTATTGGTGGGACGCGAGCTTCAACGGGATTATGGTCAGGAACCTCAAATCGTGGTCACGCTTCCTATTATTGAGGGAACCGATGGAGTTCAGAAAATGTCCAAGAGTCTGGGCAATCACATTGGTGTCCTGGATTCATCCAAAGAAATGTTCGGCAAGATTATGTCGATCCCCGATGGTCTCATGTTGCGATACTTTGCCTATCTGACTCCTATTTCTTCCTCTGAAATTGCCGAAATGGAGAAGGACCTGAAGAAAGAGAAAATCCATCCCAGAGAATTGAAAGTCCGGCTCGCGAAGGAGATCGTCAGTTTGTACCATTCTCCCGCGGAAGCTGACCAGGCCCACAGAGAGTTTGAAAAAGTATTTCGTGATGGAGGCGTTCCTGAGGAACTTTTGCAAGTGTCGATTGCCCGTCAGAAATTGAAGAATGGAAGAATCGATATTCTTTCCTTGCTTCAGGAGGCTCAGCTTACTTCGAGCAAATCGGAGGCCAGGCGGTTGATACGGCAGGGAGGGGTTCGCATCAATCAGAAAAAAGTGGAGAATGATAAGGAAGAGATTTCTCTTGAGCAGGATGTTGTGATCCAGTGCGGGAAACGAAAGTTCGCTAAAGTTCGGGCTTTATCCTCATGATTCGGGTTCAAAATCTCAGCAAATATTTCGGCAAGATCAAGGCGGTGGATCATCTGGACTTTGAGGTTCGGGAGGGAGAAATCCTCGGACTTCTCGGCCCTAACGGAGCTGGCAAAACCACGACGATGCGTATTCTTACAGGATTTCTCACTCCTACTCAGGGAACCGTTGAGATCAATGGGATGAACATTTTGAAGGATTCCTTAAAGATTCGATCTATTCTAGGTTATCTTCCCGAGGATGTTCCCTTATATCGAGATATGACTGTCGAAAGTTTTCTTCGCTTTGTGTTCCACTTGAAGGGGCTTAAGAGAAGGGACAAGCGAAAAACCATTGATGAGGTGACCGGGCTCTGCCAATTGGGAGAGGTTAGAAAACGGCTGATCGGGAAACTTTCGAAGGGATATAGACAGCGGGTGGGTTTAGCTCAGGCTTTGCTGGGGAAACCTAAGGTGCTTATCTTGGATGAGCCGACTTCGGGACTTGACCCCAGGCAAATCAATGAAATTCGTGATCTGATCAAAAGTCTTAAAGGGAAACAGACCATTCTTCTTTCGACGCATATTCTTCCTGAAGTGAGCGCGGTTTCTGATCGCGTGATTATCATTAATAGCGGGAAACTTGTGGCACAGGGGACACCGGAAGAACTTGCCGAACGGCTTCGTACGGCTCAGGAAATTCTTGTCACGGTGCGGGGTGATTTTAAGATCGTCAAGCCGGTGCTTCATCGTGTGCCAGGGATTTTCAATGTTGAGAAAGTGGGATCCCAAAATACCGATACGGAAATTTATAAGATATTTTGTGACAAGGTACGTGATATAAGAGGGCACGTGGCGCGTGTCCTGATCGATTCTGGTTTTGAACTGCTTGAGCTCCGCAGTGACAACATGAGTCTGGAAGATATCTTTTTGAAATTGGTAACCAAAGAAGAGGAGGTTCCTACGGCGGATACAGCGGCTGTGGCAACTTGAGGGTTGGATGTCCAACATTCTTTCAATTTTTTCCAAGGATACAAAATCTTATTTTTTTTCGATGATCGCTTACGCTGTCATCGCTACTTTTCTTGTTCTCTCCGGTTTCTTTTTCTCCTCCGCCGTGAGTTATTTCAGTTTCTATTCTTTTCAGTTATCTGCCCAGCCCTATCTTTCTGCTCAAGGACTGAATCTTACGGAAGCTGTGATCGGCAATCTTTTCTTTAATTTCAGCGTGGTTCTTCTACTAATGATTCCCATTTTGACCATGCGAACCCTTGCGGAAGAGCAGAAACAGGGAACCTTTGAGCTTCTGCTTACCTACCCGGTCAATGAGTTTCAGGTTGTTCTGGGAAAGTTTCTTGCGGCGTTCTTTGTCTTTACCGTGATGATCGCACCGACCTTTCTTTACCTGCTCATTTTAAGAAAGGTGGGGGGGGATTTCGAGTGGGGGGTGGTTCTCTCAGGTTTTCTTGGACAGGTCCTCTTAGGAGTAGCGTTTATTTCCTTTGGTGTTTTTGCTTCCTCCCTCTCTGAGAATCAACTGATCAGTGCGGTACTCACTTTTGGGTTTCTATTATTATTATGGATCATTGCCTGGCTGGCAGAATTCCTGCCGCCGGATGCATCTCGCTGGATCAATGGGTTTTCTTTAACCCGCCACGCGGAAGATTTCTTTAAGGGGATTATCGAGTTGAAGCATCTGGTTTTCTATCTTCTGTTCACGATCTTTTTCCTTTTCCTTACTGTCTGGAGGCTTCAAACGCGGAAATGGGTACGATAACTCGCAATTTTTTTTCACGGCTTAATTTCTGGACTTCATCTTTTCTTCTGCTCGTTTGCTTTATCCTCCTCTATGTTGTTTTTCTTCCTCATAATCGTCGTTTTGATCTGACCAAGGAGAAAGTTTTTACGCTGTCCGCGAAAACTTTGGAGATTTTAAAGGGACTAGGGCGGGAGCCCGTTACTGTCAAGGCGTTCTTCAAAAATGATCAGTCTGGGAAAGACGAGCTTAAAGATCTGCTGAAGAGCTATGCCGATTACAACCCTTCCTTAAAATATGAATTCATCGATCCCGATCGTAATCCTGGTCAAGCCAAGCGCTACGGCGTGGATGAATACGGGATTGTGATTGTAGAAAAGGGAGATAAGCGGGAACGTGTTAAGGAAATCAGCGAGGAAGCTCTGACCAACGCTTTGCTCAAACTAGTTGAGTCTCATGTGAAAACCATCTGTTTTACCCAGGGACATGGCGAAAGGCTCACAGCCAACAAACAGGAAAAAGGCTACGGCCATTTACGAAAAAGGCTTGAGACAGAGAATTATCAAGTTAAGGAAGTGTTCCTTTCTCACGAGGTGATTCCTGCCGAGACCGATGTTTTGATCGTAGCCGGTCCCAAAACAGATTTTCTGGCTGAAGAAATGGACGCTCTAAAAAAGTATTTAGAGCAGGGTGGGAAACTACTTTTGCTTTTGGATCCTTCGGAAACCCCTTTCACCCGTTTGGAAGAGTGGCTCAAGACCTATGGAGTTGTTTTGGGTAGAAATGTAGTGATCGACAAGTTGAGCCGAATGTTTGGGGGAGATTACTTGATTCCCGTAGTGACACATTATGGGGAACATGCGATTACGGAAAAATTTAATGTGGCATCCTTTCTTCCTCTCGCAAGGACGGTAAGTGCGGCTAAAGAAGCCCCTAAGGGATTGAAAATTACCGAGCTGGCTTTGACCAGTCAGGGCAGCTGGGCCGAGCAGGACTGGAAAGAAATTAAAAAGGGACAGGTAAGTTTTGAAGAAGGGGATATTGCCGGTCCAGTCAGTCTTGCCGTTGCAGCGGAAAAGGAAAACTCCAATATGCGCCTTGCTGTGTTCGGTGATTCTGATTTTGCCGACAATGCTCATCTCTATCTTTCGGGCAATAAGGATCTCATTCTCAACACGGTTGCATGGCTTTCCGGAGAAGAAAAACTTGTGACCATTCGTCCCAAAGAAAGAAAGTCCACCCCTCTTCTCCTTTCACCCACGCAACAGAAATTGGTTTTTGTGGTTCCTGTCCTTGTCCTTCCTATTTTTTTCTTAGGTTCAGGCATTACCGTCCTTCTTTTCAGAAAAAGATACGCTTGAGTCATGTGGAATTGGAAACGCATTTGTTTTCTTACAGTTTCCATTCTTGCACTTGCCGTTTACTACCTTTACTCTGACTTTCAGTCAAAAACCAAACGTGAGGAGCAAGTCGAGTCGAAAAAGTTGATGGTGCTTCCCGAAGGAGCTGAAATTCTCGCCCTCACTCTGGACAATAAAGGGAAAGAGACTCTTGAGCTTGTGAAAGAAGGAAATCAGTGGTGGCTTAAAAGGCCGCGTCGTTATCAAGCGGAGGATTTTATAGCGGAAGGATTACGTACTGCGCTGACTGCTACCACCTGGGAAAGAAGTTTTCCATTACGAGAAGTGGATCTGGAACAGATGGGCTTGAAGTCCCCTTCTCAGAAAATTAGTGTGGCGCTCGATATTCCCCAAAAAGAGCGTGAGATCAGAAATCTCTTCATAGGTCATGAGGCCCCGACTGGCAGATACATCTACGCCATGTGGGAGAACGGTCAGCAAGTTTTCATGCTCCGCGATCAATTCGCCCGTTCTTTTGACAAATCACGTTACTCCGTTCGAAAAAAGAGGATTTTTAGCATTCCTGCCGAGGAGATTTATGCGGTGGATGTCGCGCTGGAAGGGAAAAATTTGACGCTCATTAAACTCGAAGAGAAATGGCATCTGGTATCGGGTAAAGAATCTGACATAGCGGATCAAGCCTTAGCTCAAACTTTTATTTCCAATCTTACAGCCCTTTATGTGAAGGAATTCCTAGATGATCTGAATCCCAATAATCCCGATTTGGATCTTTCTTCCAGAAAGCACTCCATTACCCTTACGGACCATGCGGGGAATTCCTATGTCCTGTGGATCGGGAGTGAGAATAAGGAAAAAGAATCTTTCTACGCTCTGAAGGATGGGGAAGACATGGTGTTGATGCTCTCCTCCGAGAAAATCAAAGACATTCCTTCCGTTTTCGACTTGTTGAGGAAAAGGCTGGCTGAGTTTGGAATCAATTTTGATAAGATTCTTGAGATTGAAATGAAAGAACCAAATCAGACCGTTCATTTCACCAAGACAGGCGGAGAGTGGCAGTTAGGGTCGGGCCAATCTTCTTCGGGGGAGGAACTCAAGGAAAAGATAGGAGACTTGACGCAATATCTCAAGGATGTCAGTTTTAAAAAGTCTGTGAGTGGATCGAAACAGACTTTAGGCCCTGAAGTCTTCCGGATCCGATTTGTCTCACCCGACAAAAGCGCCGTAGAATGTGTTTTTCACAAGCAGAAGGATGGGAAGAAGGTTGACGTGAGGATTTCTTCTCAGCAGGATCTCTATCAAATAGACAGTAAAGTTTCGGACACGCTCGAGCGGTATTTTCGAGAAGTCTCGGATTACAAAAAAGTTTAAGACATGTCTGATCCTTTTTGATACGATAACTCATGGTCAAAGCCAATTTGACAATTTTGAGGCAGAGAATCAGAGAGGCTGCTTTACGGGCGGATAGAAATCCCGACAGTATTGAGCTTGTCGTGGTGACCAAAAATGTCGAGATTCCCCAGATTCTCGAGGCTTATGAAGCGGGTGAGAGGAAATTTGGCGAGAACCGTGTTCAGGAGCTTGTGGAGAAACAAGAAAAACTTCCTCGAGATATCGAATGGCATCTGATAGGCCATTTGCAGACAAACAAAGTGAAGTTTGTCCTGGATAAGATACACCTTATTCATTCTGTTGATAGTGTGAGGCTGGCGCATGTTATCGAAGAGAGGGCTGTCAATGCAGGAAAGACCGTTCAAGTTCTCATCCAGGTGAATGTTGCGCACGAGGGAACGAAATACGGAATTTCTCCGGAGGAATTTCCGGATCTTATGGAAAAGATCAGATCTTTTAAGCATATTAGGCTTCAAGGACTCATGACCATGGCCCCTTTGGGGGTGGGAAGAGAGGAAGTGCGTTCTACCTTTCGAGCCCTTGCATCTTTGAGAGATCAATGGATTGAAAAGAGTTTTTTTGATTTGAAATATCTTTCGATGGGGATGACGCATGATTTTGAGATTGCTATTGAGGAGGGGGCGAATTTGATACGCATTGGGACGGCTGTTTTTGGCCCGCGGGGGAGAACCGATGCCGCTGCGTGAAAAAATTGGTTTTCTTGGATGCGGCAATATGGGACGCGGCATTCTTTCCGGTTTGATTCGGCGTAAAATCGCCAAGCCTCAAAATGTGTTGGTCTATGATGTCGCTTCTCAAAAGCAGAAAGCACTTGAAAGAGAGTTTAAAATACGTTCTGCTTCCAGCATTGGTGACCTTGTGAAAAACGTGGATATTTTGGTGTTGGCGATCAAACCTCAGGATTTTCGTCTCACGGGTGCTGAGATACGCAGATCCTTGACGCCTAGACACTGCATCATTACTATTTTGGCGGGTGTGCCGGTGGCACGCATCAAAAAGGAATTGGGTTCAAAAGTTGAGGTGGTGAGAGCTATGCCCAATCTGGGCGCTACCGTCGGGCAGGCGGTGACGGCTCTCACCGGTTCGATCAAAAGTCGTCTGAATTTGGCAGGGAAGATTTTTGCAGGCTGTGGGGAAGTGTTGTATTTGCCCGAGAAACTTTTTGATGCGGTGACTGCTTTAAGCGGGAGCGGTCCTGCCTATTTTTTCTATCTGATTGAACTTTTAGTGAAGGAAGCGATGAGGCATGGGTTTTCTGAAAGAGAGGCCAACCTCCTGGTGAAGCAAACCGCCAAAGGTGCTGCCCTGCTGGCTTGGCAGTCCAAAGATTCGGCTGCCGAGTTGCGGCAGAAAGTAACTTCCAAAGGAGGTACGACCGAAGCTGCTTTACAGATTTTTGAGAAGAAGAACTTTCCGCTTATCTTGAGAGAGGCTATCACAAATGCCATCAAACGCGCCAAGGATTTAGGGAGGAGATAGATTATGTTTATCTTAGGACAATTGTTTGCTTCACTGGCTCTTCTTTTTAGCATGGTTTTCAAAATGCTCTATTTTCTCATTGCGATCCGTATTCTTTTGTCATGGTTTCCTGTGGATCCCTACAATGAGGTGGTGAAAGCTCTTTATGCTGTGACCGAACCCGTTCTTGAGCCTTTGCGGCGTTTGCCCCTTCATATTGGAATGATTGATCTCTCACCGATGCTGGCTTTCGTCTTGCTGACTTTTTTGGATAGTTTTGTTGTCGGGGTTCTCAAGCGTCTAGCCATTCAATTTGTCGCTTGAAGAATGGGAGTTCAAAAAATTGAAGTCAAAGTCATTCCCCACGCCTCTCAAGAAAAGGTCCTTCCCTTTGCTTCTCATGGTTACAAAGTTTATTTGAGAGCCAAGCCGATACAAGGGAAAGCCAATGAAGCTCTCCTGAGGCTTCTGAGTGATTATTTTGGAATTTCGAAAGCATCGATCAAAATCCTTCGCGGTGAAAAAACGCGGAACAAAATAGTGGAAATTTACAATGGAAAATAAAAGCAAGCTTCGACAGACGATTGATGAAACATGCCAGTGGATCAAACGGAAGGGCAATTTTACTCCTCAAATAGGTATCATTTTGGGGACGGGCCTTGGGAAAATCGCCACTCAGGTGAAGGAATCTTCCTCTATTCCCTACAGTGATATTCCTCATTTTCCGGTTTCTACAGTTCAATCTCATGCTGGGAACCTTCTTTTTGGGAAGTTGAAAGGAAAGAATGTGGCGGTGATGGAGGGAAGATTCCATTATTACGAAGGTTATTCCCTTCAGGAGATTACCTTTCCTGTCCGAGTGATGAAAGAGTTGGGCATCCAGATTCTTATTCTTTCTAATGCCGCAGGAGGATTGAATCCCGAATATGAAAAAGGAGATCTTGTTGCGATCACCGATCACATCAATTTTATGGGCGTGAGTCCTCTCGTGGGTCCCAATGATGCCAAGCTGGGAATTCGTTTCCCGGATATGATCGAACCTTACTCCAAACGATTGATTCAGGTTGCTGAAAAAGTCGCCCAAGACGGAAAACTCAGCTTAAAGAAGGGGGTTTACATTGGTGTGACGGGGCCGAATCTTGAAACCAGGGCGGAATACCGGTTCATGCGGATGATCGGGGCGGATGTTGTCGGCATGTCCACGATCCCCGAGGTGATTGTAGGAGTTCATGCCGGTCTCGAAATGCTGGCTCTGAGTATTGTGACCGATGTTTGTCTGCCGGATACTCTGGAGCCTGTGGATATCGAGAAAATTATTCGTGTGGCGGATCAAGCAAGCTTGAAACTTAACGCTCTCGTGGAAGGAATTGTGGAGGCTTTATAAGGTGACGACGCAGAGAAATTATAAGGACACCCTTAATCTTCCCAAGACATCCTTTCCCATGAAAGGCAATCTGCCTCAGAGAGAACCTGAGCTTCTGAAAAAGTGGGAAGAGGAAAAGCTTTACGAACGGATCCGCAACAAAGGTGAAAAGCAGGCTAAGAAATTTGTTCTTCATGACGGTCCCCCCTATGCCAATGGCAATATTCATATCGGGCACGCTTTGAATAAAATTCTGAAGGATATCATTGTAAAGTACAAAGCCATGTGTGGGATGGATGCTTGTTATGTTCCTGGTTGGGATTGTCACGGTCTTCCGATTGAGTTGCAGGCTTTAAAGGAGAAGGGAAAAAAGAAGGAGGAAGTCTCGCAGGTGGATTTCCGCAAGAGAGCGCGGCAGTATGCTGAGAAATATATAAGCATACAGCGCGAGGAATTCAAACGGCTCGGTATTTTTGGAAATTGGAGCCGGCCTTACTTAACTATGGATTATGAATATCAGGCCACCATTGCTGAATGTTTTCTCAAACTTTTCGAGAAAGGTTACATCGAACAGCGCTTGAAACCCGTTCCTTGGTGCTGGGACTGCGAAACCGCTCTGGCCGATGCGGAACTTGAGTATGAGGATAGGAAGGATACATCGGTCTATGTTGCTTTCCCCGTGCATCAAAGCTGGTGTGAACAGCATCCTGAGATGACATGGGCAAAACGGTCTTTTTCTTTTCTCATCTGGACCACAACTCCTTGGACTTTGCCTGCCAACGTGGGCATGGCTTTTCATCCCGAGCTTTATTATGTTATGGTTGAAACCGAGAAGGGAGATTTTCTTTTTGCGGAGGCTTTGTCGCACGCGATTCAGGAAAAACTCGGCTTTAAAAAGTTTCGGGTTCTCGAAAAAATCCAGGGTAAAGAACTTCAGGGTGTTGAGGCCGACCGTCCTTTTTCATCAAAAATCTCAAAGGGAATATTGGCTGAGTATGTTTCCAGTACGGATGGAACAGGAATCGTCCACATCGCGCCTGGGCATGGAGAAGAAGATTACCTGTATGGACATTTGAAAAGCAGTCTTGAGATTGTTTCCCCCGTTGATGAAAAAGGAAGGTTCACGAAAGATTTCCCCCACTGCCAGGGTGAGAATGTTTTTGATGCGAACGGAAAGATTGTTGAGCTTTTAAAGGCGAAAGACGCTCTCTTGCACGCGGAGGGATTTGAACATACGTATCCTCATTGCTGGCGTTGTAAGAAACCGATTATTTTTCGGGCAACGCAGCAGTGGTTCTTGAAAATTGACGAGCATAATCTTCGCAAGAACCTCTTAAATGAAATCGAGAAGGCCATTACTTTTTATCCGGAGTGGGGGAAAAACCGTATTGGCTCAATGGTGGAGACGCGTCCGGATTGGTGTTTGTCCCGTCAGCGGTATTGGGGGGTTCCTATCCCTATTTTGTCTTGCAAATCGTGTAAAAAAGTGTTTGTTGCTGAGAGTCAGGAGAAAATCGTCTCCTTATTTAAAGAACACGGGGCGGATGTTTGGTTTGAAAAGGAAGCACTGGATTTTCTGAGTGGAAAAACACCCCATTGTTGTTCGCATCCTCATATTCAGAAAGAAACAGATATTATCGATGTGTGGTTTGATTCGGGGGTGAGTCATCAGGCGGTTCTAAGAAAGGACCCGGTGCTTTCTTATCCTTCTGATCTTTATTTGGAGGGTTCTGATCAGCACCGCGGATGGTTTCAGGTGTCCTTGATCACTTCTGTGGCCTTGGAAAAACATTCTCCCTTTCGCGGAGTTCTTACCCACGGATTTGTCGTGGATGGAGAAGGGAAAAAGATGTCCAAGTCAGCCGGAAATGTGATCAGCCCTCAGGAAGTCGTTAAGGAGTTTGGATCAGACGTGTTGAGATTGTGGGTTTCTTCCTGTGATTATCGGTATGATATCAGGCTTTCTAAGGAAATCCTGGCGAGAATGGTTGAGGCTTACCGGCGCATCAGAAATACGTTCAGGTATCTGCTTGGGAATCTCTATGACTTTGATCCTGAGAAAGACCAGATTCCCTTTGAAAAAATGGATTCCATTGATCAATGGGCGATGGGGAAGTATCATTTACTTCTCGAAAAAGTCAACGCCCATTATGAACGGTATGAGTTCTATGATATTTCAAGACTCATTCATGAATTTTGCACGGTCCAGTTGAGCAATTTCTACCTTGATGTTTTGAAAGATCGGATGTATACCGCCGCACCCTGTTCTCTTAAACGGCGTTCTTCCCAAACCGCTTTCTATCATATTCTGAAAGGTCTGGTAAAAATGCTTGCCCCCATTCTTCCTTTTACCTCAGAGGAAGTCTGGTTAGCTTATCCGCTGGATCGAACACTACGGAGTGTCCACGAAGCCGATTGGCCGGTTTATGAGGGAGAAAAGGTTCGAACTGAAATCATAGAAGGGTGGGATAAAATTCTTGAATTGAGGGATCATGTTAATGAAGAAATTGAGAAGTTGAGAATCAAAAATGAGATAGGCAGTTCTCTTGAAACCGAATTGGTATTACGAACTGAAAATAAAGAGATGCTGGCTTTTCTTGAGAAGTACAAGAACCAGTTGCCCTTGGCCTTTGTCGTTTCCAATATTATTTTGGAGAATGTGAAATCTTTATCTTTGCAAGAAAAATCTGTGGACGGATTGTCGATTGAAGTAAGGAAAGCTCCGGGCAGCAAATGCGAACGCTGCTGGAATTATTCCACGTTAGTGGGACAAGACCCCGAACATCCTACTTTATGTTCTAAATGTGTCGCTGCTCTTTTGGAACGCTCCTCCCTATAAGCTGATACGAAGTGTGAGCTTAAGTCTCATCCTGCTTTAACCCTCTCTTCAATTTGCTTCTAAACAGGGGGTGGTTTTCTTGACAAAAGAAATTTTGTCGATTAAACTTATCTTAAAGTATTTCAAACACTTGCAATGATTTATCTTCAGAAGAGGAAAAGATTTTTTAAACGCTTCATCGTTTTTGCCATTCTCCTCGGTGCATTTTCTTTTTTTGTTTTCTTCCTGAGATATTGTTCCCTGCATTTCCGCTGGGCCTCTGACCTTTTGAAAAATCCGTGGTGGCTTATTTTGTGTACGGCTTTTATTGCCACGCTTTTGTACAAATCTCTGGATCGCTTGGTGCTTGCTTTGTTCCGGAAAACCTTTTTCAAAAGCCATATGGGCCGTCTCACAGCTCTGGCCAGCGCTTCGAATGTTTTGATTCACACCTTGGATTTAAAGGAACTTTCCAATTTGATTGTCAATACTGTTGCCGAGATCATGAACCAGAGAATTGCAGTATTGATTCTTTGGGAGAAAGGGCGCGATAAACTTTGGTTGGCTTCGTCCTCCGGGTTGCCTGTCAGTTCTATGAATAAGATTCGTTTCGAGAAGAAGGATCCTTTGATTCCATTTTTGAGAAAACGGAGAGGACTGATTGAACGCGAAAAATGCCTACGCGAATTTTCATGGCCGGATGTTTATGAAATCAGCAAGGGGTTTGAACTTTTAGGAGTTCAATCGATCCTTTCAATTCTCTGTGAAGATACCTGGATGGGATTTTTGGGGTTGAGTGGGAAAAAAGGCGGTGAGGTTTTTTCGAGTGACGAAATCAAAGTGCTTGAGGATTACGGCAAGGCCGCAGGTTTTGCCTTGAGGAACGCTCTTTATGTCGATGAACTCAAACAGACCAATGAGAAATTGAAAGATCTACAGTCCAAACTGCTTCAGACTACTAAGCTTGCTGCGATTGAACAGTTGGCTTCCGGTATCGCCCATGAGATTCATAATCCTTTGACCATCATATCTGGAAAAGCCCAAATTCTGCTTTTGAAGAAGAACAAGCAACTTGATGAAAAGACCTTAGAACAGTCCTTGAAAACGATAGTAAAGCAAACCAAGCGGGCTGCCGATATTACAAGAAAACTCCTTATGTTTTCCGAACCCAAATCTTCGGGGAGGGATGCGATTGATTTTGAAGGTGTGGTGGATGACACGATCTCTTTGATATCCTATCAGATGACTCTGGATGAAATCACGATCCGAAAAACTATTTCCAAAAGTCTTCCGCCATTCAAAGGAGAAATCAATGAGATACGCGAGGTATTTTTGAATCTCATCCTGAATGCGGTTCAAGCCGTCGGACGAAAAGGGGCCATCCATATTCAGATCCGTTACCTTGAAAGAGAAAGCTTGATAGAAATCAAGATTCAAGATACGGGAAGGGGAATTCAAGCAGAATACATACCTCGACTTTTCAATCCCTTTTTCACGACACGAGAAGGAGGATTGGGCCTGGGTCTTTTTATTACCCAGCAGATTATTCATCGGTATCATGGATCGATACATATCGAAAGTGAAATTGGGAAAGGCACGGTGGTAGTCATTCACCTTCCCAATAGTCGGACTTCTTGGGGTGATGAACCTGTGCCTACTGATTCGCAGGAGATTCGGGTATAGTCAAAGGCCAAAGGGAGGGGAGCATGATGACCAAAATGCTTGTGGTGGATGATGAGATTGAAATTTGCGATTTTCTTAAAACTTTTTTCGAGGACAGGAATTACAAAGTATTCACCGCGCTGAATGGTGAAACTGCCCTCAAAACTATCCAGCAGGAGAAACCTTCGATTGTGCTTCTTGATATCAAAATGCCTGGCATGGACGGGATTGAGGTTCTCAAGCGTATCAAAACGCTTCATCCTGCTACCAAAGTGATTATGGTGACTGCCATTGAGACTCGGGACAAGATTGATGAAGCAACCCGACTGGGTGCTGACAATTACATCACAAAACCTCTGAGTCTGGAGTATCTTGAAACGGACGTAAAAGATAAGTTGGAGTCTTTAGTGAAATGACCAGTTTTGAATATCATGAGGCGCTGAAAAACGCCGCAAAGAGCATGGTTCGGGTGAAGAACCCCAAGCGGCTGCTCAAAATGATCACGCGTTTCATTGACCGTGAAGTCGGTTTGATCCACACCTCCATTCTGATTTTCGATCACCCCAACAACCGTTATATTTTCATTGATTCGAAAGGCGACCGGAAAATACCCTTAAATTTGATTCGCCTGGACGCTGACAATCCGCTCATTTGCTGGTTCAAAGAAAAAGAAAAGAACCTTTCCATCAGCAAAGATTTCTTGACGTCCCATCAGGTAGGCCGGTTGCTGGGAGATCATGCTTTTCTCAGCACCAATCCAAAACTCGAAAGAAAACTTCAAAGTGTCAAAGAACAAATGGAACTGTTCAAGGCATCGGTTTGCGTCCCGGGCTTTTATAAAGGAGAGCTTTTGGGAATTTTGCTTTTAGGAGAAAAGGTTGATAAGAGTGATTTTTCTCTTGAGGAGCTCACCTTTTTTCAGACTCTTGCCAACGATGCTTCGATGACCATCAAGATGGCGGAGTTTCATGAGGATCTTGTCAAACGTAACAAGGAACTTGAGGAGAAGATTGAAGAGATCAACCGATTGCGCAAGAAAGAACAACAGACTTATTATCAAATCATTCTCTCCCTTGCCAGAGAAGTGCATGCCCGTGACGCCTACACTTCCGGGCATATGGAAGAGGTCGAAAAACTTGGTATCATGACTGCTGAGGAAATGGGTCTGGACCTGAGCGGCCACAAAAGAGATGTTTTAGTGGCCTCGCTTCACTTGCATGATGTAGGAAAGATAGGCATTCCGGACAATATTCTTAAGAAGGAAGGTAAATTGTCCGAAGAGGAATGGTTGGTAATGCGGGACCATGTTTTTAAAGGAGCCAGGATTCTTGAGCCACTTGATGATTTTAAAGAGGTTGCCAGAATTGTGATGCTGCATCATGAGAACTATGATGGTTCCGGTTATCCCTACGGCTTGAAAGAAGATGAGATCCCCATTGAGGCCAGGATTATCACGGTGGTGGACACTTTTCACGCCATGGTTTCCACACGATGTTATCGGAAGGGCCGTTCTTTCGATTATGCCCTCAAGGAATTGGAACGCTGTGCGGGTAAGCAGTTTGATCCGGAAGTGGTGAAGGCTTTTACCGTAGCTATCATGAAACGCCTTCAGCAGCCAAGGTACGATGAAGTGACTGGTCTTGAAATTTCCCCTACGGAAAAAGCCTCCTGAATTCTTTTCTAGGCGTTTTATCCCGTTGACTTATTAAAAATCGGTGGGTATAATCCACAATCTTCTTTCTCCAAACTGATAGGACATGAGTCCCATGAATAAAAAAGAGCTGAAAAAATTTAAGGATCAACTTGAACTGGTCCGCAAGAAAATCTCGGGGGATCTCGATCATATTGAAAAGGATACTCTGAATAAGAGTCAGCGCGATGCTTCAGGCGATCTCTCTGGGTACAGCTTTCACATGGCAGATGTGGCGACTGACAATTACGATCGCGAATTGAATCTAGATCTTGCCTCGACGGAGCAAAAAATTCTGAATGATATTGATGATGCCTTGAGAAGGATCGAAGACGGTTCTTACGGGGAATGTGAGATTTGCGAGGCTAAAATCAGTGCCAAGAGATTAAACGCTATGCCCTATGCTAAGCTTTGCATCAAATGCAAGGAAGAAGAGGAAAAAAAGGTAAAGAAGAAGCCTTGATTGATTCTTGTTTTGAATGTTAATTTATGCCGTTAGTCTTGCCATCGTTGTCCTCGATCGGTTCACCAAGTTTTTAGCTCTTAAGTTTTTGTCCTCTCATTCAAGTGTCCCGGTTGTCACCAATATTTTTCACCTTACCCTTGTAAAAAATTCTGGGATTGCGTTCGGGTTTTTCCAAGATCGAACGCCGGTTTTGATCATCATTGTGATTCTGTGTCTTGTGGGACTGATCTTTCTTTCTTTCCGAATGCGGACAGCCGGTTGGGTCGAGCGGATGTCTTTGGCCTTTATTTTAGGAGGTGCTACAAGCAACTTAATGGATCGGTTTCTGTTTGGTTATGTCATTGATTTTCTTGATTTTAGGATTTGGCCCGTTTTCAATCTGGCGGATTCTTTTATCACCGTGGGGGTTTTCCTGTTTCTTCTGTCGACTCTACGAAAGAGGTTATAAGTGCATCCTGTTTTGTTTCATCTGGGGCCACTGCCCATTTACAGCTATGGATTTTGCGTTACCCTGGGCGTCCTGTCGGCCGTCTTTCTAATGAAGCAGAAAAGTCTCCGAGAAGGTTGGACACCGGAGGAAGTTCTAGATCTCGTGCTTTTGTTCACGCTGTCCAGTTTTATCGGGGCACGCATTTTTTATGTCCTCCAACATTGGGATTATTTTTCTGAAAACCCGGCTGCGATTTTCAAAATTTGGGAAGGAGGAATCGTCTTTTATGGCGGTGCGATAGGAGGTCTTGTCTTTCTTCCGTTTTATGCGCGGATGAAGCATTGGTCTTATTTCAAAATGACAGATTTTCTCGCTCCGTATGTTTTTTTAACCCATGGTTTTGGAAGGATCGGCTGTTTCTTTAACGGATGCTGTTATGGAAGGGTTTCTCATCTACCCTGGGCTGTGCAATATCCCTTTCTCCCCGACCCTGTGCATCCCGTCCAGCTTTACGCTGCCGGATTTAATTTCACCGCTTTTCTTTTTTTAATCTATCTTCACCATCGAAAAAAGTTTCCCGGCGAGACGACCCTAGCCTATTTTTTGATTTATGGTGCCGGCCGATTTATTTTGGAAGATTTTCGTGGTGACAATCCGCATATTATTTTGGGACTTACTCTGCCGCAACTTTTAAGCCTGGTCTTTATTCTACTGGCTTCTCTGAGTTACTTTTTTTATTTTCGGATTCTTCATGACCCAAAGGGAAATTAAAGTCAAGGAAGAGGAAGCTGAGGGAAGATTGGATCTTTTCCTTGCCAAGAAGCTGGCCAGTGACTTTTCAAGGACCCGCCTTAAAGAAATGATTCACGCCGGTCAAGTTCTAGTCAATGATAAAGAAGTCAAGGCTCATTATAGGGTGCGAGAAGGAGACCGCATTATTCTGGAAATCTCTGACCGAGCGAGTATGGACACCCGGGAGGAATCCATTCCGCTTACCATTCTCCATGAAGATGAAGATGTTCTTCTGATAGATAAACCTGCTGGGATGGTTGTTCATCCGGCCTATGGGAATCTTGAGCATACCCTGGTGAACGCTCTTTTGTATCATACCCGTCACCAGCTTTCTTCATTGGGAGGGAAGGTTCGTCCCGGCATTGTTCATCGATTGGACAAAGAAACTTCCGGCGTGCTTGTCGTGGCGAAAAATGATTCCGCACACCGTTTCCTTGCGAAGCAGTTCAAAGCGCATTCTATCACCAGAATCTACGAAGCTATTGTGAAAGGAATTGTTCAGCATGATGAGATCAGGTGTGAAGAACCGGTAGGCAGAGCATTCCTGAATCGCAAAAAGGTTATTGTTAAGCCTTCAGGTGGCAAGCAAGCCCTGACTTACTTTCATGTCATGGAGCGCTTCCAAAACGCTACGCGTATCGAGGCCAAACCCTATACGGGACGTACCCATCAGATTCGTGTGCATCTTGCCTACCTTGGGCATCCGGTGCTGGGAGATTTGATTTATGGCGGGGCTTCACCTTTGATTAAGCGTCACGCTCTGCACGCCAGAAATCTGGCTTTCGTTCATCCGAGAACTAAGGAGAAAATGTCCTTCAGCAGCGAACTGCCGCATGACATGCAACAATTACTGATGGTACTTAAAGGTTGAAACAGTTATAATTCTGCATGACGCAGCATTTTTATGTTTCTTTTGTCTTTCTTCCGACTTTAGGTGTGTTGGGATTTCTTTATTATCACCGCGTGAAAACCTTTAAGTTTTTCTCAAAAATTGAGTCCCAAACCATTTCTGGAGGATATGAAGCCGCCAAGATGGTATTGGACGGCCTGCAGTTCTTCGACATCCATATTGAGAAAGGGAAAACGAATTCCCCAAGCCAATATCTGCTTCAGAAGAAAGTGATTTCCTTGTCACCTTTTGACTATGAAAGTCGATCTTTCGCAGCTATCGGAAAGGCACAGCATCAAGTGGGGCATGTCATCCAGCATATGAAAGGACGATCCCTGCTTTTAGCGAAGGCCTTCCTTTATCCTTCTGTGCGTGTTGGGGGAATTCTTTCTGTTCCGATGGTTGTGGCGAGTTTGGTATCTCCCTTTCGATTTTTGTATCCTCTCGGTGCCTTTCTGTTTACGTTTTATGTTCTATTTGTTTTTTTTATTTTTCCGCTGGAAGTCAATGCCTCTCGCGAGGTTTACAATGGGTTGATTGAGTCGAACTTTTTTCCGTCAACCGAGCTGGACTTAATTCGAAGGGTTTTGCAGGCGGCTTCTTTGGGAAACTTGACGGGTCTTTTTGATTTCTTCGGGAGGATAGGGAAGAAACATGTATCGTAATCTGAGGGAGTTTGTCAAGAAATTGGTGGAGGAAAAGGAAATCCAAAAAATTTCCGTGGAGGTGGATCCCAAACTTGAGATCACGGAGATTTACGATCGTGTTGTTAAAAAGCAGGGGCCGGCTCTTTGGTTTGAGAAGGTTCGTGGTTCCCAGTTTCCTCTTGTGATCAACCTTTTTGGTTCCACCCGCAGAATGAGCTTAGCTCTCGGGGTTCATGACCTTGAGGAGATGGCCGCTAAGATCTCAGGCTTTCTTGATATGAAAGTCCCTCAAACCTTGACGGAGAAGATCAAATTACTTCCACGTCTTCATCTTTTGAATAAAATGACGCCTAAGCTGGTTCATCATGCTCCTTGTCAGGAGATGGTGGATCAGAATCCGAATTTGGATGCATTGCCTATCATTCAATGCTGGCCGGACGATTCGGGCAGATACATTACGTTTCCTTTGGTGATCACCAAGGATCCCGAAAGCGGCATCCGCAACGTGGGCACTTATCGAATGCAAGTTTTCGATCGCAACACCACGGCCATGCATTGGCAGGCGCATAAAGATGGCACCCATCACTTTCGCAAAGCCAAGGAGATGGGGAAGAAAAGAATCGAAGTGGCTGTAGTGTTGGGAGCAGATCCGATCACCATGTTTTCTGCAGTGTGTCCTCTTCCTTTTGGCGTGGATGAGTTTGTGTTTTCTGGTTTCCTGCGCGGTGAATCGTTGGAACTTGTTCGATGCAAAACGGTAGATCTTGAAGTCCCCGCGGAAAGCGAATTTGTTCTTGAGGGATATGTGGATGTAGATGAAAGAAAAATCGAAGGACCTTTCGGAGATCACACCGGCTACTATTCCCTGGCTAAGGAATTTCCGGTGTTTCATATCCAGTGTCTCACCAGAAGGGAAAATCCGATTTATCCCACCACCGTCGTAGGGCGGCCTCCTATGGAAGACGCCTACATGGCGAAAGCCATTGAGAGGATTTTTCTTCCGCTCATTCGCACCCATCTTCCTGAAATTGTTGATATGAATTTGCCTGTCGAAGGAGCTTTTACCAATTGTGTCCTCGTTTCAATTCGAAAAAGTTATCCCCAGCATGCCAAGAAAATCATGCACTCGATGTGGGGATTGGGACAGTTGATGTTTGAGAAGATGGTTCTGGTTTTTGACGCGGATGTCAATCTTCATGATCTGAGTGAAGTGGCCTGGCGGGCTTTTGCCAATGTGGATCCGAAGAGGGATATTTTGCTGACCGATGGACCGCTGGATGAACTGGACATTTCCTCATCTTATGAGCTTTACGGATCGAAAATCGGTGTGGATTGCACGCGGAAGTGGCGTGAAGAAGGGATGGAGAGACCCTGGCCTCCCGATATCGTCATGAGTGAGGAAATCAAGAACCGAGTGACCCAACGCTGGAGAGAATATGGCTTTCCTCAATCAGGCGGCAAATAAGGTTAAGGTTTTTCTCGGCATGATCAAGTTTGAGCACACCCTTTTTGCCCTGCCTTTCGCTTATACGGGGCTGTGGCTGGGTGAAAGAGGCTGGCCGCGCTTCCATGTTTTTGCAGGGGTGACCATAGCGATGGTGGGAATGAGAACGGCCGCCATGTCTTTTAACCGCCTGGCGGATCATTCACTTGATAGCGTCAATCCTCGTACCAGCCAATGGGCCCTGCCCAGAGGTTTGCTTTCTCGTTCAGCGGTTTGGGTTGTGATGATGGTGTCCCTCCTTTTATATTTTCTTTCCTCAGCAATGCTGAACCGCCTTTGTTTTTTTCTGTCTCCCATTCCCATGATCATGATCATGATTTATCCTTACCTTAAACGATTTACATGGTTTTGCCATTTCTTTTTGGGTATGATACTAGGTGTTGCGCCTGCCGCAGGCTGGGTCGCGAGCCGAGGGAATCTTTCTCCGGAATGTTGGTTTTTATTTGGAAGTGTTCTTTTTTGGGTGGCCGGTTTTGATATGATTTATGCCCTTCAGGATGTCTCTTTTGACCGATCGCATGGATTGAAATCTTTCCCGGCTGAATTTGATCTCCGTCCCACGCTTTGGTTGACTAGAGTTTTACATTTGATGACGCTCACTTTTTTAGCCTTACTGGGATGGACAGCTCAATTAGGTTTATTTTATTGGGCTGGTTTGGTTCTGATTATTCTATTCCTCATTCGAGAACATTGGTTGGTGGCGAGGGAGGGATTGACCAAGATTCAGGAAGCCTTTTTTCAAATGAATGTTCTTGTAAGTGGTGTGCTTTTTTTGGCTACTTGTCTTGACCTTGCCAAGCCTTTGGCGCTTTAACTGAGAGGGTAAGAGGGTATTAATATGAAGCCGTATATCGTGGGGATTTCCGGATCCAGCGGTGTGGTTTATGGCCTCCGTCTGACACGGGTGCTTGCAGAGTTGGGTTATGATTTGATTTTGACCATTACGGATGCAGCTCGCCTTGTTATTCATGAGGAAGTAGGAATCGAAATTGATGATTTGGGCTCCGACGATTTCTTGAAAAGTCTTTTCAAGCCGGAAGTTTTGGAGCGGGTAAAATATTATCACTACAAGGATCTGCTGGCGCCTGTTTCCAGCGGTTCCTTCCGGACCCGTGGCATGGTGATCATGCCTTGCAGCGTTTCGACCTTATCCCAAATTGCTCACGGCGCTTCTCAAAATCTCTTGGAGAGAGCCGCAGACGTGGTCATCAAAGAAAAAAGGAAGCTGATTCTTGTCCCGCGTGAGACGCCCTTGAGTGCGATTCATCTTGAGAATATGCTGAAACTCGCAAGACTTGGAGTCGATATCGTTCCTGCCAACCCCGGCTTCTACGGCCGGCCCAAGCGGATTGACGATTTGATTGATTTTGTCGTCGGCAAGGTTCTCGACCTTCTTGGAATTGAAGCTGAACTCTTCGAGCGGTGGAAAGGTAAGGAAACTTCGGTCGTTGCCAATCCGCAGTTGATATAATTCCTCACATGAATATCCTGACTCAGAAATCCGTCACGAGAGTTGGAAAGATTGATTTTCTGAATACCCTCCCATTTTTTCATTCTTGGGATTCCAGCAATGGCCAAAGCGGCATTCGTTTTGTAGAAGGTTACCCGCAGCAGATCAATGAAAAGATGCGAAATGGGGAAATCGATTTGGGCCTTACCTCGTCTTTATTCTATGCCCGTCATTTTCAAGATCTTTTTGTGCTTCCCAGTCTCTGCATTGGAGCTTATCGCCGGTCACGAAGTGTGACCCTCTACAGCTCCAAACCCATTGAATCTCTGGATGGAGCGAGAATCGGGCTTTCTGCCAAAAGTTTGAGTGCTTCCTCCTTGCTTAAGATCCTTCTGAAATTGCGCTGGGGTTTTGAGAATGTGTTTGAGGAAAGTCTCTTGCCTCCCGAGCAAATGTTGAGTTGTTACAACGCTTGCCTTTTGATTGGAGATGAGGCGTTGTTTTTCAGGCCTCCCGGATTATTCGCTTATGATTTAAGTGAAATCTGGTGGCAGTGGACCGGTTATCCATTCTGTTTTGCGCTTTGGACGGTACGTAAATCGTTTTTTGAAGGGCACGTTTCAGAAACGAAAGCGGTTTTTGAGTCTCTAGAAAGAAATCTCGTGAGAAATCTGGGTGACATTGAAAATATCGTTCAGACCAGTCAGGTTCCTTCGTTTCAAAAAACACTTGTGGCCGAGTATCTCCGAAGTTTAGAATATCGTTTGCCGGAGAAGATCAAGACTGGCCTTCTTCTTTTCTTTGATTACGCGCAGAAAATCGGTTTGGTTTCTTCAAGTGTTCCTTTGAATTTTTGCCCGTTTTTCTAGGAGACAGTTCCATGTCAGTCGCAGAAAAAGTTATCGAAAAGAGATTGAGGGGTGAGCGGCTCAATTTGGAAGACGGGATTCTTCTTTATGAAGCGGATCTCATGCTTCTCGGAAGGGCCGCGAAGGAAATACGGAACCGCCTTCATCCTGAGAATTGCGTTACGTTTATCGTGGACCGGAATATTTACTATACCAACGTCTGTGTGGCTGATTGCGGCTTTTGTGCTTTTTTCAGAAGACCCGGACACAACGAAAGCTATACCCTTGATCGCGAGGAGATTTTTAAGAAAATCCGTGCCCTGATCGAAATAGGGGGCACGCAGGTTCTTATCCAGGGAGGATTGAATCCTGAACTCAGGCTGAGCTACTATGTGGACCTGGT
>OBEQ010645015.1_pt1 | contig 39708 bp, 31 predicted proteins | sample 1670901 | NCBI WGS metagenome assembly OBEQ01 (sample SAMEA104232315, study PRJEB22302) | groundwater metagenome | biome: forest; feature: aquifer; material: groundwater | place: USA | collected 2011-08-07 | depth 5.4 m | reverse complement strand
TGCCCAAGGAGCGAGGACAATCGGTCCATGTACTGTTCAAAGCGCCGGAGAAGATCGGAAGCCATGCCATAAAATACCTCCACCAGCCTCTTTTTGCAAAATATTTGTGACACAGTAGAATTAACAGGGTGTTGAAAAAGTACCCGCGCAGCCGGCCGACGCCCGCGCGGACTTTTTCAACACCCTGTTAAGGCCTTCAGGTCATGAACAGGAACAACCATGACATTTTCCTTTAACGGATAGGCTTCTTTTACCGGAGCCACTACAAAGGCATTCGAGGCATTTACATCTTCAATCCCCTGCCGGAATCCTTTGCCGACCTGAGGGCTTGCCGAATACTTGAACTCTATGGCGATGGGTCCCTTTTTTCCCGGCCGCTCGAGAATGAGATCGATTTCCACTCCGGCCGCCGTGCGGCAATAACATGGCGCCCACGTTTCCGGAACCCAGCTCAACACTTGTTCCAAGGCCCAGCCTTCCCAGGAAAAGCCGGCAATGGGATGCCCCTGCAGGTTATCGGAATCCTCCAAGCCCAGGAGGGTATGAAGGAGACCGCTATCCCGCAGATAGATTTTGGGAGCCTTGACCAGGCGCTTCTCCAGGTAACTGTCGGGATACCCCACTTTACCCTGTAAATCACAACACTACCTTCCGATTTGCAAGAAAAAAATGGCTTTTCAAACAAATTTGCCGATTCACTATTCTTGCTGCAACGCTTTCGCCCGCAGCAGTTGCGCCGCCAGGTCCCACGCCGCGATCATGGACTCCGGTTCCGCCAGGCCGCTGCCCGCGATCTCGAAGGCCGTCCCGTGATCGGGCGAGGTCCGCACGAAGGGAAGGCCCAGGGTGCAGTTGACGCCGTTGGCCATGTCCACGGTCTTCATGGGCCCGAAGCCCTGATCATGATACATGGCGAGCACGGCGTCGAAGCGGCCCTTGAGGGCCTGCAAAAAGACGGTGTCTCCGGGCAGGGGGCCGAAGGTGGGAAAGCCTTCCGCGCGCAGCTCTTCCATCGCGGGGCGGAGGATGTCTATCTCCTCGCGGCCGAACAGGCCGTTCTCGCCCGCATGGGGATTGACGCCCGCCAGCGCGATGCGCGGCGTATGCGTGCGCGTGGCCACCAAGGTCTTCCAGGTGAGCTTGACCACCTCTTTGATGCGCGGAATGGTGATGTGCTCCAGCGCCTTGCGCAGGGGCAGATGATCGGTGACGTGGCTGACGATGATCTTGGGATGCACCAGCGCCATGATCACGGTCTCGGCTCCGGTCATCTTTTCCAGGATGTCGGTGTGGCCCACGTAATGATGGCCCGCCAGGTTCATGGCTTCCTTATGGATGGGCGCGGTGACGATGCCGTGGGCCTCGCCGGCCAGGCAGGATTCCACCGCATGGGCGAAGTAATGGTAGGCCGCGTTGCCGCACATGGCGGATACCTTGCCGAGCTCGAAGTCCCCGGGGCGCACCAGGTCCATGCTGCGCACCTTGATGCGTCCCTGGCGCGGCGAATCGTCCGGGCAGAACAGGATCTTGAGCCCCAGGGCCTTGGCGGTCTCTTCCAGGATCTCGCGCTCGCCCACCACCACCGGTTCCAAGTCTGCGTGATGGGCCATGCGCGCCAGGCACTTGACGACCACTTCCGGACCGATGCCGGCGGGGTCGCCCATGGTGATGAGGATTTTATGCATAAAGGTTGCCTGCCTTCCAGATACCTGGAAATGAAGATACCTAGAAATGAAGATACCTGGGAAGGACCGGGAGTCAAAGCGCGCAATGGCCGATGAGTTGCGTTGGTTGGAAATAGCGGGGCCGTTAGATAGATTTCGGCCTCCACCCGTACCCGGGGCAAAATGACGCGCCATAAACCTTCCCTTCCCGGGCTGCGGGCCGCCGCTCGCCTGGCGGCCGTCTTGGCGGTCGTATTGGCGGTCGTATTGGCGGCCCTGGCGGCGACTTCCTGCTCCCTGGCGGTGAAATCCGGTAAGCTTCCCGAAGCGGCTACTGCGGCGTTGCCCTCCCGCTGGATCATGGAGCCGATCGTGATCCTCGCGGATTCGAGCACCTGGACGGTCGCGGCGGAAGGCGACTCCAACGTCCTGATCGTGAAGGACGTGACCTGGTACCGGATCAACCGGCGCAATCCCGCGACGTTGGAGACCCTGGTGTTCCACGATGACGAGACCACGGAGCGGCCCCCGCGTATCCGCCTCGACGCCTGGTTCCCGGACAAGCGTCATCTGGAGAAGACGCAAGCGGATTTCCACCGCGCGCGCCTCGACGAATCCGGACTGCTCGCGAGCAATGAATTCGAAAGCCGCTTCCGCATCCCGGGCTATCAGGAAGGCATGATCCTGCGCCACCAGGTGGATGAGGTGGTGACCCGACCCCAGTTCCGCAGCCATGAGTCCTTGCGCTCCGGGTTCCCTTGCCTCCACCGCTACGTCGCCTTCCGCGCGCCCGCGGCCTATGCGCTCAAGGCCGCGCTCAGCAACGGCGAGGGCCTGCCAGTGCGCGGAGACACCGTATCCGAAGGCGGATTCCGGGAGCTCCGTTATGCCGCGGACTCCCTGGAAAAAATCCCCGACGACATGGCCTTCAAATACCCGGAAGAACGCCTGGCGGCCTTCTGGTTCAGCGTCCCCTCCCGGGGAACGCGTTCGCGCACCTGGCGGGAGTTGGGGGACCAATATCTGGAGATGCTGCGTCCCGACGCGGAAGAGCGGGCTGGTCTCCCCGCGGACGCCGTGCCCGCGGCGGGCAAGGATCCGGAAGCCTCGGCCCGCGCCGCTTTCGCCCTGGTGCAGAACCATGTCCGCTATCTGGCCGACGAAAGGAAGATGAACGCCTTCATCCCCCGGCCCGCGGGCCGCGTGTGGGCCAACGGCTACGGGGACTGCAAGGAGATGGCCAACCTGTTGCGCGCCATGGCCGGGAGGTCCAAGGTGGAGATGGGGCTGGCGCTCATCCAGTCGGGGCCGGGTTTCCAACTGCGCGAAGAGTTCCCTTCCCTGGGAAACTTCAACCACATGATCGCCTGGCGCCGCGGCGAGGACGGGGTCCCGCGCTTCTACGATCCCACCGTGAATTTCGGATCGGCTCCCGGATCGTCACTGCATCTCCTGTACCAGAAGGCGCTGTTGCTTGCCTCCGGAAAAAGCGTTTTGGATACGGTCGCCCCTTCCGAAGGTTGTCCCAACCGGATCACCACGCGGTCCCGCCTGCTCCGATCCCCGGGCAAAGGGAGCCTGACCCTGGAAGGCGAGATCGCGCTCAAGGGCGCGGCGGCCTGGAGCCTGGTCGCGCGCCTGCGCTACCGGGACACCCATCCGGAAGAGGCGCGGGCCGCGGTGCGCGCGTTCCTGCGCGAGGGATTCGGGATCGAAGCCAACACCGTCTCGTGGGCGGAAACCGGATCCGATTCCATCGCCATCACCTATGCGCACGGCAAGGATCTGGTCCCGGAAGCGGACGGGCTGGCCCTGGAGCTTCCCTCACTGTACTCGGAATGGGACGGCGCGAAAACGGGATTCCTTCCGCCCATCACCCAGCAGGATGAATGGCGCTTGCCCGCGGGCTTCGGCAAACCCTCCGGCGCCAACTACCGCAATGTCCTGGGCGATCTGGCCTGGTCCGGAAGCAAGGGCGAAGCGAAGCGATCCTTCACGGGCCGCCAGGCGCGCTACCGCTGCGGGGAAGAGGCCGCCGGCAGGGCCGTCAAGGACTCCCTCATCTACCGCTCAGTCAGTTGGATTGGCAAATGAAACGCGGACACAACGCGGTCGGTACGGAACCGATCACCGCGGCCCGCGCGCGCAAGCGTATCACGGCGGTTACGGTTCTGATCGTCGCGGCCGGCCTGGCCTCCCTGGCGTGCATGCTCTTTACCTCCTGCGCCGTCCCCCAAATCAACCTGCTGGAACGTACCACTTTCGCCCAGCCGGACTCGGAAGCCGCCTGGGCCCGCTACCATTGGTACGCCGCGGACATGCGTTTCGGATTTTCCTCCCGGGACTATACGGAGAACAGCTATCGCTGGATCCGCACCTTCACGGAATTCAGCCTGGTGGCCAAAGTGCTCACCACCGAAGGATCCCAGGTGGGAACCATCCCCCTCCCCGGCTGGAACCGGACCCTCCTGCACCTGGACGTGGATCTCTATGATTCCGCCCTGGTCCGCATCCCTTTCGATCGGCATACCCTGGATTCGATCTTCCGGGAGAAGAGCGTCCTGGTCATCCCCAAGGTGCAGCATGGCTGCATCATTGCGGTGCGCATCAAGCAAGGTCCCTACGGCCCTTATAACTTCATGGAATTCCCGATCGCCATGTCCGCGCCTGTTCACCGCCTCACCCTGACCGCTAGTTATCCGAAAAACCTGCGTTACGATTTCCACGCCTACCACGGCATGTCCGCGCCGGTGGATTCCCTCAAGCATGGGGTACGGTTTTTATCCTGGACCGTCGATCACGTGCTGCCGGTTCCCGATCTTCCCTTCCTGGACGCCGCCGCCGCCCGTCCCTCCTTGGAAATGGTCAGCCGTTACAACCAGGACGGCGAGGGCTTCCGAGACTGGGCCGCGGTCGCCAAGTTCACGGCCAAGGAGCGGTTCAAGCAAGCCCTGCTCAGCACCCACGGGAAGGCGGCCAAGCGGGCCCGGGAGCTGTCCCAAGGCAGCCCGGACGCGCCGGAGACCGCCCGCCGCATCCTGGCCTGGGTCCAGGACAACATCACCTTCCAGGACGACTCCCGCGACGAACGCGATCCGGATGAAGTGCTGGAAGAGCAACGGGGATCGCGCTGGCAATTGGCCACCCTGCTATCGGTGATGTACAAGGAGGCGGGATTGGAAAACGAGATCCTGCTGAGCCGCCCGCGCGAATACGGAGGCCTTGATCCCGCCGCGCCCAATCCCATGGCGGTATGGGAACCCGTGGTCGCGGTCAAGGCCGGGGGCCGGGAATGGGCCGCCTGCCCGCATCTGCGCTGGTTCGGATTGGGAGGCTATCCGGACGGTCTCTTCGGCATGCAGGCCCTGTCCCTGAAGGCGGGCGTAGTGCGGCCCTTGCCCGCTCCCGCCCCGGATTTCTTCTCCCTGGAAACCAAGGAAACCCTTTCCGCGCTTACTCCAGGCCGTCGCAGCCTGGAAATAACCCTGGACGGCATCGCAGCGTCCCAGGCCCGGGAAGTCATCCCGTCGGGATGCGCCTCCCCCGCGGCCTGCGGCCGTATCCTTTCCTCGTTCGGATTCGATCCGGCCGTCGAGTCCTGTAGCGAAGAGGATTCGGATCGCCGGGATCGCCCTTTGCGCCTCAAGGTCACGGCCAAGAGCGGCTTCCTCTTGGTGGCCGGCGGACGCAACCCCCGGGTGAAGGTGGAAGCGGCCTTCTCCCGCGCGGCCTGGTTCTACGATAGCGCCCGCGCCGAACCTTACCTGCTTCCCTATGAATTGCGCCGCAAGGAAACCGTGACGTTACCCCGCGGCAACGCGGCATCCGGCGCGGATGCCGGCCTGGCCTGCGTGGAACGGAAGAACGCGGTATTCGAGGTGACGTGCAAGCGTTCGCCCGCGGAGGGCGGACTCGCGATTGTCCGGGAGGTGGTCATCCATCCCGGACTTTATCCCGCCGCGGCCTGGTCGGCCTTGAATGGCGAGGTGGCGGCCCTGGCATCCTCCACGCCGGCCGTTTTGCAACGGCCCTGATTGCGTAAAGGCGTCATTGGCTTCTCCCGGTGAGGGTAACGGCGGCGCCACGCCACCATCCCATGACACCAAGACGAGTATCGAACCTCAACCTGCCCTTTTCCGCCTTACCATTGTTCCCGATTTCCGATCCCTCCCGCGAACCGTTATCCGCGGGCCGGAAGATCGCGGTGGCGCCGTCGCCCACCGTCAGCGCGCCGGCCAATTGGGGAGCCATCAGGGCCAGCGGGCAAGGCCCCGGGGTGCCGCAATAGGGCATGGCCGTGGCGAACACCTGGTAAACGCCCCCTTTCATCGCCGGGACCTTGATCGTGGGGCCATGATCGGTGAGCACCGCCGGGCATAACGCTTCCGGGTGGGGGCGATTGGTGAACTGCACGTACAGGCTGTGCCCGCTGACGTAGCTGGAAAGGTTGCTGAACTCGTTGCCGCAGGTGAAATCCTTATGGGTGACGAAGAGATCGAACTCCTTGTCCGCCGCCACCTGCTTGGGCCGGATGGCGAAGTTTAGTTTGGCCGAGTCCTGGACGGTGAGCGTTCCGCCGTACAAAGGCATATACGCGATGGGGCAAGGATTGGGCGCGAACGCGCAGGCCGGAGGCAGAAAGGCGTTCACCTCGTAGCTCCCGGCCTTCATGGCGGGAATGCTGAAGTCGGTGGCGTAGTCGTGCGGTCCCGCGGCGCATTTGGCCACGGGATCGTTTTCGGCCAACACGGTGAGGCTCAAAGTGCCTTCGCCCACCTGTACCTGCCAATGCGAGAACCGGGGATTGCACAGATCCGTCTTGCCGGAAAGGGTCACCTGGAACGCCTTGCCCGATTCCGCCTGATAAGGCGAGATGGAAACGACCTGCTCCTTGACCTTCTGTCCCCAGCCGGAGGAAAACGCCGCGGCCATCGCCAGCGGAATCAGCGCGAGGCTTGCGGTGGAAGGGTGTTTGGACGATGCGCGGTTCGATGCGTTCATGGGAATCCCCGGGTTGAGAATGCAGACGTTACATGGGCGGAAAAAAACGGAAGCAAAATCGGAAACAAAACGAAAACACGGCCGGGCCCCCTGGCAACGCCCGGCCGGACCCTCAATCCTTGCGGATCAAGGGTAACATGTGGGTTTCCCCGTCCGGCGCGGACAGGCGCAACAGATAGACGCCGCGCTCCGGCTTCAGTCCCAGGTCGAACTCCGCGCGTTCGCCGCCCAGGGCGTTCACCGTCGCCGAAGACAGACGTTGGCCGTTCACGGAAAGCAGTTCGGCCTTCCAGGTCCCGCCCATGCCTTCCGGCAATGTCACCGCCGCGCGCGAGCCCCGCAGATCCGCCTTGGGCGCGCCGGCCCGCAAATCGGAGAGCAGCACGGAAAGGGTCTTGGTCACGATCAAGGTATCCGAAGGCACGGGCATGGGGGTCAGGATGGCGCAGAACGGCGCTTGCACCTGGCAGGGCAGCAGCCGCGTGACGTAAACGGGATACACGCCGATCTTGAGTCCGTCCATGGCGAAGGTCGGGCCGTAAGGATGCAGATCCTGGATGCAGCGGACGTTGGAATCCGATTCCACCAGGAAAGAAGTGAAGATGCCGGCGCTTTCCGCGCGCACGGTCTGATGGGTAAAGGAGGTCCCGCAATTGCCGATGTCGTTGTTGAGGAGCTGCATGTTGAAGGGCTTCTCGGCCAAAGTCTCATGGTTCTTCAGGAACCAGCCCGAGCGCGTCGTCTCGCCCGTGATGGTCAAGGTGCCGGCATCCGCCGAGGTCCCCAGCAGCTTGCAGGGATAGCAGGCCGGCAGGCGGTAGGCCGTGACCTTATAGGTTCCGGTCTTGAGGGCCGGCATCTTATAGGTGGGACCGTATGGTTTGTAGATGAGCGGGCAGGCGATGCCGATCAATTGTTGGTCAAGGAAGGTCAAGGTGATCTCGTTGCCGGTCACGTTGACGGCGAGGTTGCTGAAGGTGGTGCCGCAATTGAAGTCGTAGCTGAGCAGGCTCAGGTCGAAAGCCGCGGAGGGCGCCGCCTTGATGGGATTGATGGTATAGGTGTTCGCGCCTTCCGCCTTGACCGTCAGGGTGCCGGCCGGCTTGGCGATCACGGCGATCTTGCACGAAGGCGTGGAGTACAGGCATTCGTACATCTGGGTGGCCCATACTTCGTACTCGCCCGCCTTGAGCGCGGGCATGGCGAAGGTGGGCCCCACCGCGTACGGCGGGATCATGATGTTGGTGTCGGCCTTGCCCTGGGCATAGACCGGGCAGATGGGATCCGCGGGCTGCGGGGCTCCCCCCGCAACGATGGGAGGATCGACCATGTAGGTGGTCCCCACGTAGGAAAGGTTGATGCGGTTCCCCACCACGGTCACGCTTTCCCGCGTGAAGGCGGTATTGCACGTGGAAGCGGTGCCGATCAGGACCAGGGTGAAGGCCTTCCCCGCCGGGGCCGGATTGGGCGCCACGCTCAGGGTGGGCGCAACGACCGCCTGGGCGCGAGCGGGCGCTGGGGCCAGACCCAATCCCAGGCTCAGGCTGAGCGACAAGGCGAGGGACAGGAATGCCGGGGCCGGAGATTTCGGAAAGGCGGCCTTGGAGGGATTGTGCGAGGGTAACATGGGAGATACTCCTTCGGATGGAATGGAAAGGATCGGCGGTCTCATTTGTTCACCACGGGCAGAAGCCGGGTTTCACCGCCCGCGCCCTGCAGGCGGAGCAGGTAGACTCTGGGACCGGGCCGGGAAGACAGTTCCAGATGGGCCCGGGCGGACGCATCGGCATTCACGGAGCCGGAAGCCAGGCGTTCGCCGGTCAGGCTGAGCAGTTCCGCGCCCCAGACGCCGGCCGCGGCCGCGCCTTCCGTGCGGGGCAGATCGAATTCCACCCGCGCGCCTTGGAACGAGGCGGTCAGGCCGCCGGCGCGCAAGGCCGACATGAGCACGGCCGCGGTCTTGGAAACGATCAAGGTATCCGAAGGGAAAAGCACGGGCAGGATGCCGATTTCGCAGGCCGGGTTGGCGAACAGGCAGGGCGGCAAGGAGGATACGTAGACCGGATAGGCCCCGGCCTTGAGCGCGGGCATGTCGACGGTGGGGCCGTAGGGGCGCAAATCCACGATGCATACGCGCTGGTTGTCCGTCTCCACCGCGAAGCTCACGGCGATGGACATGCCGTTCACGGTCTGGGTGACGTGGGTAAAGGTGGTCTGGCAATTGCCGTAGGCGTTGTTCAGCAGTTGCATGGGGAAGGCCAGGTTCGCGGCCACTTCATGATCCTTCAGGAACCATCCGGTCCGCGGCGCGGAGTCCGACACCGTGAGGGTGCCGGCGTATTGGGGAGCCACCTTGATCATGCAGGCGGGCTGCGTGAACTGGCAGGCGTATACCTGCGTGGCCCAGACTTCATAAGCGCCTGCCTTGAGAGCGGGCATGCTGAAGGTGGGAAGGTTGGCCATGTCGTCCAGGCAAACTGGGGGGATGGCGCCCGGATCCCTTTGGATCATCACCGGCGAGTCCGCTTCGAAGCTCAGGTCGATGCGGTTGGCGCTCACGATTACGCTCTGCCGAGAGAACACGGTCCCGCAGGGAAACGTTCCGCCGTTGAGGGAAAGCGTGAAGACCTTGCCGGCTCCCGCGGGATTGGGCGTCACCGTATACTTCTGCGGCGGATCGATGGTCGCTTGGCCGCGGCCGATGCCGGGCAGCGCCATGGTGAGCAGGCCGAGGACAGCCACGGCTTTCATGCGGAGGAAGAGGGAGGGGATCATGGGGGACCTTCCTGATACGGGTTGGTTGCATCGCGGGCCGATCATGGCCGGCCTATCACGGGGATGGAATGGGTGGAGCCGTCCGGTCCCTGCGCGTGCAGCAGGTAGATGCCGGCTTCGGGAGAGACGTCAAGGCGCAAATGGGAACGCAGGCCCGAACCCGCCTCAACCGTGCCCGCGGCCAGGCGCGCGCCGGACAGGGTGACCAGCTCAATACGCCATGCCCCAGCCGCGCCCTTGGGCAAATCGAAACGGACCTGGTCGCCTTGCAACTCGGCGCCCAACCCCTCCGCCCGCAATTGCGAGATCAGCATCGATGAGGTGCGGGTCACAAGCAAGGTGTCTTCCGGACTGGAACTGATGGGGATGTTGATCATGCACGCCGGCTTCGCGTACACGCATCCCGGAGGCGTACTGACCCAGACCGGATAGGACCCGGACTGCATCGCAGGCATCTCGAAGGACGGGCCCCAAGGGCTGACGTTGCGGATGCAAACCCGATCGGGATACGAATCGATGGTGAACGTGGTTGATATCCTGTCCTTCTCCACGGTAAAGGACTGGTGCGAGAACTCGGTCTGGCAATTGCCGTACAGACTGCTCAACAACTGCATGGTGAAGGTCTTTTCCGGCATCTCTTCCTTTTGCGCCAGGAACCAGGTCTTGCGCTCCGCGGCGGGTCCCACCGCCAAAGTGCCGTCGAAATCGGGAGCGCTCATCACCCTGCAGTCCACGGACAAGGGCGGCGGCGCACAGTGGCGCAGGTCCCATCCCCGGACCCGGTAATTCCCGGCCTTGAGCGCTTCGATCTTGAACGTAGGTCCATAGGCCTGGTTGATGAGTACCGGGCAGGCTACCCCCTTATGTTCATGGGGCCGGAAGTTCAAGGTGAGGGAGAATTCATACACCGAATAGGAGAGGCTGTCGAAGGTGGGGCCGCAGGTGAATTGCGTGCTGGTCAGGCTCAGGTCGAAGGCCTTGCCCGCATCCACGGCCAAGGGAGCAAGGGTATAGGTAGGACCCGCAATGGGATCTTGGGCGCGCGCGGAGAAGGGAAGAACCATTGCCACAGCCAACCCCAGAAGCGCGGTGGCGCGTAAGCCGAATAAATTGTAGTGTATCATAGCCCAATTATAATTCATTATCCGAATCGAACAAAGCCAAAAATGGGTTTATTGGTTATAAGTGTAGTGTAAAAATGAAATCTTTTGCCCCATTTCCGGGCACCCTCATGCTCCACCTTCTCAAAGATCAGACCTTTCGGCCGGCGATTTCCTTCCATTCCCGCCCCTACCCTTCAATTTGAGCTTTTTCGGGCCCATATTCCGGATAACTACCTTTGCTCCTTCCTTCCGAGAAGACATCCCACACGAGGACGCCATGGCCGAGAAATTCGTCTACTACATGCACCGTTTAAACAAGACCTACCCGCCCCAGAAGGAGGTCCTGAAGCAGGTTTCCCTCTCCTTCTATTATGGGGCGAAGATTGGGATCATCGGCTACAACGGCTCGGGCAAATCCACCTTGCTCCGCATCATGGCCGGCACGGACAAGGATTTCCAGGGCGAAGCCTGGCTCGAAGCCGGCCGCACCGTCGGTTACCTCCCGCAGGAACCCAAGCTCGACGAGACCCTGGACGTGCGCGGCAACGTGGAGTTGGCCGTCAAGGAAGTCAAAACCCTGATGGACGACTTCAACGCCCTCTCCCTCAAGTTCGGAGAACCCATGAGCGACGCCGAAATGGAAAAGCTGATGGAGAAGCAGGCCAAGCTCCAGGACAAGATCGACGCCGTGGACGGCTGGAACCTCGATCGCCATCTCGACATCGCCATGGAAGCGTTGCGGTTACCCCCCGCCGACGCCTCCGTCAAGAACCTCTCCGGCGGCGAAAAACGCCGCGTGGCACTGTGCCGCCTGCTCCTGGAGAAGCCCGACCTGCTCCTGCTCGACGAACCGACCAATCATCTCGATGCGGAATCGGTCGCTTGGTTAGAGCGCCATCTGCGCGAATACGTAGGCTCCGTCATCCTCGTCACCCATGATCGCTACTTCCTCGACAACGTGGTCGGCTGGATCCTGGAACTCGATCGCGGCCGCGGCATCCCGTGGGAAGGCAATTACTCCAGCTGGCTCGATCAGAAGACCCAGAAGATGGCCTCCGAAGAAAAGGAGGAGAGCCGCCGCCAGAAGCAGCTCAAGTCCGAGCTCGAATGGGTGCGCACCAGCGCCAAGGCCCGCCAGGCCAAGGGCAAGGCCCGCCTCGCCGCCTACGAAAAGCTGCAGGAGATGACGGGCCCGGAAAAACTCGGCTCCACCAGCATCGCCATCCCCAACGGCCCGCGCCTGGGCGATAACGTGATCCAGGCCAAAGGACTCAGCAAAGCCTACGGCGACAAGCTCCTGTTCGAAAACCTGGAGTTCGATCTGCCCAAGGCCGGCATCGTCGGCATCATCGGCCCCAACGGCGCCGGCAAGACCACGCTCTTCCGCATGATCACGGGCCAGGAAAAACCGGATTCCGGCGAACTCAAGGTCGGCGAAAGCGTCAAGCTCAGCTACGTGGACCAAAGCCGCGACAGCCTCAACGGCGAGAACACCGTGTTCAAGGAAATCTCCGGCGACCTCGACATGCTGAAGATCGGCGGCATGGAAATCAACTCCCGCGCCTACGTGGGCAAGTTCAACTTCTCCGGCAGCGACCAACAGTCCAAGGTCAATGAAATCTCCGGCGGCCAGCGCAATCGCGTGCATCTCGCCAAGCTGCTGCTAACGGCCGGAAATGTGTTGCTGCTCGATGAGCCCACCAACGATCTCGACGTCGAGACGCTGCAGGCGCTGGAGCAGGGCATCCTGAACTTTTCCGGCTGCGCCGTGGTCATCTCCCATGATCGCTGGTTCCTGGATCGCATCGCAACGCATATCCTGGCGTTCGAGGGGGATTCACAGGTGGTGTGGTACGAGGGCAACTATGCCGCCTACGAAGAGAACCGCAAGAAGCGCCTGGGCATCGATGCGGATACCCCCACGCGGTTGAAGTACAAGCCCTTGGTGAGGAAGTAACGCGCAAGGTACGGTAGGAATGGGCGGCTGGGCAGCACGGCGGGGCTTTCGCTGCCGCCTCCTCGCGGTCCCAATCAGGAAAGTCGTTCATGGCGGCTCGCAAGGAAACAAAGGCTCCGCGATGCATCGTGATTGCCGGTCCCACCGGGGCGGGCAAGACGACCTTGGCGCGGGAGGTGTTGGTCAAATCCGCCGCCAGCATCCGTTTCGTGAACGCGGATCTCATCGCCGCGGGACTTTCTCCGTTGCATCCGGAGTCCGCGGCGATCCAGGCGGGTAAACCGCTTCTAACAGAAATCGATCGCCTTGCCGAGGCAGGTTTGGATTTTGCCTTTGAGACTACCTTGAGCGGTTCCGCGCATGCTTCCAGGCTGACCCGTTTGCGGGCCCAAGGCTATCAAATCATCATCATCTTCATCAAATCGAATTCCGCGCGCCTCGCGAAACAGCGTGTCGTGTCGCGGGTGCGGCAAGGCGGACATAATGTCCCTGCCAAGGATTTCGAGCGGCGATTCGATCGTGGCTTGAAGAATGTCCAGGAAATCTATAGGCCTCTTGCCGATTCCTGGGTCATTTGCAACAATTCAGGAGAGCATACCCGTCTCGAAGAAAGCGGCCCATGAAAACCACCAAGAAAAAACCCAAGGTGACGGAACTAGCCAAGGAAGTGGGCAAGGCCTTGCGACGTGCGGCGAAGCAGGCGCGGAAGACGGCAAAAATGCACGGTACTCCAATCTACTACGAAAAGAACGGTAAGATCATCGCCGGCAAACCGTAGAACTGCCTGGCTTTTCTTCGTTCTTCGAATCCGCACCGGGCGATATCCACCATGATATCCATGATGGTTTCCTTGACTGGATGCTGGTGATCGGTTTTCATAGTTCGATAGAGTAACGCGGCCGGAATTCGATGTTCGAAACGGAAGCGGATTGGATGTCTTCGACGTTGTAGCTCTTGTGCGCCCCTACCGGCCTGCCGTCTTTTTCGATTTCCCGGACGTGCAGGATCTCGTTCCCCGTGGATGGATAACGCAAGGAGTACGGTTCTACGAGTCGCGTCGAGCCATGGTATTCCACGTACGCCGCCAACCTCCGGTGGGCAGCCTGCCTTATACGCTCCATCGAAGCTGGGCCATTGCGCGACGGGAAATACGCGTATGTCGTCCGCTCGGCAATGCGATCATCCGGCCCGGCTATCGGAGGTGGTTGGGGTTGGGCTTTGGTCGGCTCCAGCCACCATGCCAGGGCGTCCGGAAGATCCGCCAGAAAGGAATCAACGCTCGCAAGCTGGTGGATTTGATGTGCCAGTTGATCTTCCCACGCCGACCTTTACTGGCCCGAATCCACGGCAGACAACACTCCCTCCACGGTTGGCATCGGAAGGTCCTTGAATTCGAATTTAGCTTGCGCAATTCGGCGGGCGCGTTCCGGATCCACTTGCTCGCGGAAATTCCGGCTGATGTTCACCAAGTCATACACGTCGCGAGCCCGGCCTTTTCGCTGCAGTAATGCCCGGGTTTTTTCGGCCAGGATTTCGTGTATTGAATAACACCGGATCAAGGGCGGCGGATTATCCGCGTCCGAATAGCCGTGGTGAAGCGGCCTTAGATCCGGTTCGTCCACAAGAATTTCATCCTGGGTCAGGTCGAATTTGATCCGCTGAAGGGAGCGCGTGGGTTGGGGATGCGGACCGGCGTAGGAGATCTTCGCCATATGCGCCGGCTTACCCCGCGGATTTAGGTACTCTTCGATTTTCCAATCCTGGCGCGGGAAGGTGAGCCCACAACGGGCTTCCACCCATTTGACCATGGTTTCCAAATGGCTTTCCAAATAGGGAACACTTACGGTATGGGCCACCGGTATCGTAAAGTCCAAGTCTTCGGAAAACCGGTAGGTTTCGAAGTAACACTTTTTCAGGCATGTGCCGCCTTTGAAAAACCATTCCTTCAGGATTGGATGCGCGGAGACGGATCGCAGGATCCATCCCAACGCATAGTCCTTCTGGATGGTGGTGGCGGGAAGCTGTTGAAACTCACCCACAGCGTTGAGTTCGGCCCGTGTAATCATGCAGCCTCCCAAGGCACGTTGATGCGTAGGTTCCAACGGGTTACGATCCGGCCTTGTTTCGGGGCTCCCGGATCAAGCTCACTGATTCCTTTGGTCACATGAGAACGGCACATTTCAAACCATGCTTCGCCAAGCGGAGCCCTCAACACTTCCATCAGAAATCCCAGCCTTTTGAAGACCGAGCCTTTGTCGAATCGCGTGGCGTAATCCAATAAGATCAAGCCGTCGTATTTGCCCTTGCGCAGGTATTCGCGAATGATATCGACGGTATGCCTTCCGCCGCCGCCGAAGGAGGGATCATCGAGGATGTCTATAACCAATCGATGGGGATCCGCCATCTCGATTTTGCTGTTCCCCGTCCAAATCGACGTATAGCCGAACCTCCGATGCTCAGGCAAAGTTTTGGTCCGGAAGGCAATTCCACCGATTGTTTGCGAAGCGGGGTGTTGAGGATGGCCTGTAACGAGTGAAACGCTGTTGAAGATTTGCTCCGTCAAATCCCAGTGTTCCGCGGCCGTCCAGCCCGACAAGAATGCGGGCTTGAAAAGATCCATGGCTACCGACCAAGGGTTTTCGAGAGGAGCCTGAATGGTGGCGTGAAGCGGGATAATGCGGAATACCCCGGCGCGGAGTTTTTGCAACCAACCCTTTTGGGCCATCCGGTTCAGGATCTGGCTGCCGAGTTTCCTGGAGCCTGGAAACCGCGTGAGCAGATCATCGATGCGAATTGTTGATGCTTCGGTCGCGGTGAAATGCCTAAGCACTTCACGTTCATGATTGCTTAACCCCAGGCTCCTTTTAACCATGTTATACCTTAACTTGTTAAATCCTCAGAATCTGAGGAAATGCAGATAAATATAATAGTAAATTATATATAAGATTTAATTATCCTCTATTTTAGAAGAAAATCCAATTTAAAATAAATTCAATTTGCGAAATTTGAGCTGCCTAAAATAAGCTTGATGTAGCACATTTAGGGATGTGAGATAGATTATCGATGCTAATCGCGTCTCTCCCAAACGAGATAATATGGAGAAAAAATCATGGAAAGCATCTGGAACGACACTTACGTCGGCGACATGACGGCCCGCATTGGCAAGCTGACCCCGGACACCCGGCCTCTATGGGGCAAGATGGCCGTGAGCCAGATGCTCGCCCATTGCAACGTCAGCTATGAACTGGCTTACGAGAACAAGCACCCCAAGCCTAACGCCGTGCTGCGCTTCATCCTCAAGCTGCTGGTCAAGCCCACGGTGGTCAACGACAAGCCTTACAAGCCGGGCTCCCCCACGGGATCGCAATTCCGGATCAAGGATACCCGAGATTTCACGGCCGAAAAGGCGCGCCTGCTGGGATACATCCGGAAGACCCGCGACCTCAGCGAAGCCCACTTCAACGGCAGGGAATACCATTCGTTCGGGCCGCTTACCGTTAAGGAATGGAACAACCTGTTCGCCAAGCATCTCGATCATCATCTTCGCCAATTCGGGGCCTGAGGAGCGGCGCGGAGGCGAACAATCGCAAATACAGTCCAAAGCCAAGCGGAACAGTTCACGGAAACCTTCAAAGGAAACGAAGTGGCTGGTAGCTGCTGTGTTACGTGCGTTGGTAGGGGCCGAGAAAGAGGCCCGCAGGGTTGCCAGGTTACATGGTACCCGCGTATGGATTGAGCGCGACGGCAAGTTTATCGGGATATAGCTATCGGGGAGGGGCATCATTTTCGTGACCCCACATAAATGTTCCTGGATCCTGGTCTTCAACATTGCCGATTCGGCCTGCGTTTACGATAATTTCAATTCGTATTCGGATGCATGATAAAGTGCATCAGCCTGGTTTGCGCCCATCCGGGCCAATCGTCTTGGAGGTTCCAAGTGCTTGAAGATATGGAAGCGGTTTCCACGGCCGTCCGGTCCAAGGTCGAAGAGGCCCTGCGCTTCTTCATCAAACTGCCTCTGCGCAAACCCGCCGAGGGCGGCGCGTTCCTGGAGATCCCGGGCCCCGGGAATGAGGCTATCGAGTTCTACGAGAGCGAGGCGCGGGTGGAATTGCGCTTCGGCTTCAGCGGCGAGTCCTTCGACTTCTCCGGCACCTGGGGCGATGACGATGGCGACAAGGAGGAGGTGACTCCGGAAGTCCTCGAGGCGGAGCTGGAAGAGGAATTCAAGGACGAGCTGGAAGCCCTGGTGAATACGGCCCTGGATATCATCGAAGAGAGCGTGTTCTCGGCCCAATACGAAAAGCTGTCCGTGCGCATGGGCGGGCTGTTCCCGGCCGAAGAGTTCGCCGAAATGAAATCCAGCGAGGCCTTCGAAAGCGTGTCCTGGAACGGCAAGTACGATTCGGGCCCGAAGGGCGCCTGAAGGAAAAGCAGAAGATGGGCGGCCCGGTCCAACGGCCAGACTTACCTAACAGCGAGCTCTGATGGCTCGCCTGAAAACCCATCGCGCCGCCTCCTCGCGGTCGCAAATGGGGGGGCTTTTTCAACACCCTGTTAAGGAATTGTCAGGCCTTTTCTTTTTCCAGATCCAGCAGGTGGTAATCCAAAGCCTGCACGGACATGCGGATCTCCACGAACGACGTGATCATGGACGCCAACAGGCAGAACAGGCTGGCGGCGAAGAATGCCTCTCCCACGCGTTCGTATCCCCGGAATAGAATGAACATGCAGCTGGTGCAGAGAATCAGGCCCAGCATTCCCCAGGATTGCATGTCGCGGATCAGGCGGATCCTTCGGCGCAGGCTTTGGATTTCCTGCAGGTAGACATCCTTGGGGGCTTCCTGATGGGATTGGTGCAATTTCCGGATCACGGACGCCAGTCCCAGGAACCGGTTGGTATACGCCAGCATGAGCAGGGAGATGGCGGGGAAGAGCAAGGCCGGCGTGGTGATGTTGATGTTCATGATGGCAGATGTAAAAAAGTCCGTAGGGCCTGGCTGGTCCGGCTGACGGATCCGCCATCTGCACCCGCTACATCAATCCCCGCCAATCGTACTTCCTCAATATCACGACCAACTCCTCGACCGTCTCACGATGCCGGTAACTTTCCACGCGCGCCTTCACGAACTTCACCTGCTTGCGCGCGCCGGCCAGGTGCGCCTTGAAAGCCTTCTCATTCAAGCCGTCCGGCCCCAGCATCCCGCGGAATTCCGGGGGCACGCCATTACGCACATCGTCGGCTTGTCTGCGCAGCAAGGTCAACTCCCGGCGCAGGCGCTTTGCGAAACCCTGCACCGTCTTCAAAGGCGCTTGCGAAAGATAAGGCCCCACCGAGTCCATGGGATTCCGGGCCATGATGTCCAGCAGGTCCGCCAGATTGCGCTCCCCGTAGGCGGCGGTCACCTTCTGCATCCATGCCGTCTTCTCCCGTTTACGATCTTCATCCGTCTCCTTGTCCGGATGCAGGGCCCGGGCCAACAGCAGATAAAGGGCGCGGATGTCACCGGCCAGAGCCTCTTCATCCTTAACCTTCCCCGCGGCCTTGGCGTCCGCTCCCGCACCCGCTTTGCGGCGGCGCCTGGATCCGCCCTCGTGGTCGTGAAAGAGCCGCTCGTCCTCGCGGGATTCCGGGCCGCTTGCATCCCCCCCAGAGGTACCGCCCGCGTTACCAGACCCCGCTCCGGGTCCGGAGCCTGAGGAGCCTTTCCCCTTTCCGTTTTGCCCGTTGAAAAACGCGTCCACCTGATCCTGGAACAGATCCTGCATGGCGTCGAACTCGCGCTCCTCGGCTTCGGACATGAATTCCTGGCCGAGCAAGGTGGTCCGCTCCGTCTCCAGGTCCGCGCCGAATCCGTCTTCCAACTCATCGGCCAATTCGCAGAGGGCTTCCCTGAGCAGCTTGGCGTCCCGCTTCTTGAGCCCGGGTAGGACAAGAAAACCACCCAGGACGCGCAAGGTTTCGATGCGCGCTTCCAGGTATTGGTTTTCCAGAGGGCGCAATTCCTTTTCCAGACGATCAACCAAGGATTGGGTCAAGGCTTCGTTGCGGATAATCCGTTGGCGGGCCTCGGCGATGTCGAACATGAGTTTGGTGAGGTTGCGCAGGGTTTTGGAGTGGCCGGATTCGGCGGAGACTTCTGCGCCGAAGAGAGTGAGGGCGGTGGCTCCACGGGAATGGGGGCGGGGGGTGGTTCGGGGCGAGGGCATTGAGGCAAAGTAGCAATGGGGGAGCGTTCGTTTTATATAAGCATATTTCCTCAAATTTTTAGAGGAAATATACAGAAGTGTTTTTTGCGCTAAATTGAGTGCTATTGGTGCCAACACCCGCGAAATACAAAGGATTTCTACAATTGAACCTTCCGGGACCAAAGTTTTCTGTGCTCGATTCACCATCGAAAACGTGAATAAAAGAAAGGGTACTCCATCTCGACCCCCTCACAAATCCTTCCCGAACGCGCACCCTCGATCGGTGAAATGGTCCAAGTTCGCTCCCGTCGCTGGCTGGTCGAAGACGTTACCTCGCCAGATTCCCCCGGACTCAACCATAAAATCAGCCTCTCCTGCGCCGACGATGATGCCCAGGGCCAACATCTCGACATCTATTGGGAGCTGGAACTCGACCGGCGAATCTTGGAGGAGGAGGCCTGGAAAAAACTCGCCGCCGACAAGTTTGATCCTCCCCGTCACTTCGCCGCCTTCCTGCACACCTTGCGCTGGAATTGCGTTACCGCAACGGATCCCAACCTTTTCCAATCACCATTCCGCGCCGGTATCAAAATCGATGCGTACCAGATGGAACCACTTCGCAAAGCTCTGCGTCTCCCCCGCGTCAACCTGTTCATTGCCGATGATACCGGTTTGGGAAAAACCATTGAAGCCGGTCTGGTCGCCCGTGAATTGCTCTTGCGGAAAAAGGTCAAGACCATCGTTGTTGCAGCCCCTCCCTCCGTGCTGGAACAATGGAAGTCGGAACTCGAAGCCCGCTTCGGGCTCATGTTCGAAATCCTGGATCGCGCTTATCTCGCCCGCGTCAGGCGTGAACGGGGCTTTGGAGTCAATCCTTGGCGTACCCATAGCCGCTTCTTGGTGTCCCACCACCTTCTGAGCGATTCCACCTACACGGACAATATGAAGGAGTGGCTCGGGCCGCTGCTTCCCGGAAGCCTTCTGATTCTGGATGAAGCCCATCATGCCGCGCCCTCAAGCGGTGGCAAATACGGAATCGAGACCCATTTTACCTCCGCCATCCGGGATCTCGCTGGACGTTTCGAACACCGGATTTTCCTTTCCGCTACGCCTCATAACGGACATTCGAACAGCTTTTCCACTCTGTTGGAGTTGCTGGATCCGTATCGCTTCACCCGCGGCGTAAAGGTGCGCAAGGCCGCCTTGGACGACGTGATGGTGCGCCGCCTCAAGGAGGACATCCGCACGGTTCAAGGTGGCTTCCCTAAGCGGGAGGTGGTACGTATCCCCATCGAAGGATTGTCAGAGGACTCGCCGGAGTTGTCGTTGTCACGCCTTCTCGACGAATATCGTTCAGCCCGTGAAGCGCGCTTGGCTTCCTCCTCCCGCAAGGCGCAGGCGGCGGCCGGCCTATTGGTCGTGGGATTGCAGCAGCGGCTCCTATCCTCGACGGAAGCGTTTGCACGCAGCCTTAGAGTCCACAGGGCCACCGTTGAGCGCCAATGGAACAATCAAGAACCGGAAACGTCCGCTCCCGTAGTTGAAGGCAAAGCTCAGGAAGAGCTGTTCGGTGTCGCACCAGGCCCGGACGATGAGCGCGGGGAGTGGGCTTCGGAGGATCTGGAAGCGGAAGAAGCCGAGGAAATCGACACCATCACTAGGACAGCGGAAGCGGATTCCAAAAGAGACCCGGCGGCGGTGAAGTTGTGGGAGTGGGAACGGATCCTCCTCGATCAGATGCAAAACATCGCGGAATCCAACCGGCATATCCCGGACGCCAAAACCCTGGCCTTGCTCGATTGGATCCGGAAGCATCTATGCCCGAGTTTACCTTCATTCGGTCATGGCGTCAAAGGTTCGGCCCCAACCTGGAAAAACCGCCGCGTGCTGATCTTCACCGAAAACCGGGAAGGAACCAAACGGTTTCTCAAATCCATTCTTGAACAGGCCATCGAAGGCACGGACAGGGCCGAAGAGCGGATCGAAACGATTGATGGACTTACAAGCGGAGCCCGCCGCCGCGAAATCCAGCGTCGCTTCAATACCGATCCGGCAAAGGATCCCTTGCGAATCCTCCTGGCTACGGATGCCGCGCGGGAGGGTCTGAATTTCCAGGCCCATTGCGCCGATCTTTTCCATTTTGATCTCCCCTGGAATCCCGGTCGCATCGAGCAACGCAACGGCCGCATCGATCGCAAGCTGCAACCCGCGGACACCGTACGCTGCCATTACTTCGTGTTGCCGCAACGCGTAGAAGACAGGGTGCTCGAAGTGCTGGTCGCAAAGACCGAAACCATCAAAAGGGAATTGGGCAGCCTTTCCAAGGTCATCGATGACGACATCGAGCGCAAGCTTTCCCAGGGCATCCGCCATCATGACGCCGGAAATCTGGTGAAGACCATTGGGGCGGCCGACATCGACGCGGATACCAAGCGGGTCACGGAGGACGAGTTGGAAGGCGCCCGGGATCGGACGGATAAACTGGAAGCCCAGATCAAAAAATGCCAGGACTTGCTGGATTCTTCCCGGAGTTGGGCCGGGTTTGAAGCCGAACCGTTCCGCGAAGCGCTCTCTTGCGCCTTGGAAATGCTGGGGGCGGATCCCCTGACCGAAGGCATCGACGAAAACGGGAATAAGGTTTGGAATTTTCCCGCGCTGGATCGTAAATCCCAGGCCGATCCGACCTGGGCCGCCACCTTGGATACCCTGCGGACCCCGCGCAAAACCGAAGAGAAAATCGTGGATTGGCGCCGCGAAGCTCGGGTGCGTCCGGTGATTTTTAAGGACGCCGGAGTCCTGACCGAAGATACTGTTCATCTGCACTTGGAACAGCGCGTGGCTCAACGCCTGTTCGCGCGGTTCCGGTCCCAAGGGTTCGTGCATCACAACCTCTCTCGCGGATGTTTCGCTCAGTCGGCGGATTCAATTCCGCGCGTCATTCTCCTGGGCAGACTTTCCCTGTATGGAAAAGGAGCCGAACGCCTGCATGAGGAGCTGGTGCCCATCACGGCGCGTTGGGTGGAGCTTTCGCAACGCAAAGCGCCCCTGCAAGGGTATGCGCGCGATGCCGAAACGAAAACCATGGAACTGCTGGAACGCTCTTTAGGCGCCTTCGCCGGAAAGCAACCGAATGCGGTCATCGGAGCCAAGCTGCTCGCCGCGGCGCAGCGCGACATCGCTGAACTCCGGCCCCAACTTTTGAAAAGAGCCGAGGAAATGGAATCGCTCGCCCGGGAAAAGCTCTCCCTGCGCGGCCAACGCGAAGAAGCGGACCTGCGGCAGACCCTGGAACAGCAACGCCAACGCGTGCGCGAAGAGCTGGAAAAGAAAGAGCCGGAATCCCATCAGCAGTCCTTGGAGCTCGGGATCGATGAACAGCGGCAACTGGCGGCGGATATCAAATCCTGGCATATGCGGCTGACCCAATTCGAAGTCGACCTGGCCCAGGAACCGCGCCGCGTGCGAGAGTTCTACGACATCCGCGCCTCGCGCGTTGAGCCCGTGGGCCTTGTGTACCTCTGGCCGGAATCCAACTGAGGCCATGACCAAGCTCGATCCGGAAATCCTGCAGCATCTCGAATGGATCGGCTACGCCCAGCCGACCGGCCTGGTCGTATCCGCTCCCGCCCTTGTGCGGGCGGGAGCCATTCTGGATCGACGCGACACGGAAGGCCAACGCCTGTTGGTCCAATGCGCCACGTCGCGGGTCTTTCAGGCCAAAGAGGGGCTCTCGGCCTTTCTTCCGGATTTCAAAGCCTTCGCCTCACTCGTATTGGAGTGGAGTTTCAAGCCGGTTGCATACGCAGGCACCCCAGAGCGACCCATTCCGTTCGAGCTGGAGCTGGCGTTGCAGGATAGCGGCGGCATCCTGCGTCCGGACTACGCCGTTGCCGAGATGGATCCCAAAGAGGGCGCTTCATCCTGGCAACTTCTTGTCCAGGTATTGGACCCGGGGCAGGACTTCGACCGGGTGGTACGGGAAAAAGGCCGGTTGGAAGTGTCGGCCCACAGCGCCATGGAACGTCTGCTGAGGCATACCGGGGTTCCGGCCGGGCTGCTGTTCAATGGCCGGGTACTCCGCCTGATTTCCGCCCCCCGGGGCGAAAGCTCGGGATGGGTGGACTTCCGCGTCGGGGAGATGGTCCAGACCTCGGGCCGTCCGCTTTTGACCGCCATGCGCCTGCTGCTGCGGGAGCGGCGTTTGTTGTCCCTCCCGCGCGGGCAGCGCTTGGCGGCGCTTCTGGAAGACAGCCGGAAGTACCAGAACGAGGTCAGCGAGCGCCTGGCGGAACAGGTGCTGCACGCCTTGTACGAGCTACTGCGCGGGTTCCAGGCGGCCCATGGCGCGGTCAATGGGGAACTGCTGCGGGAAGTCCTGGCCGAGAACCCCAGCGAAGTCTATCGCGGGTTGTTGACCGTACTCCTGCGCATGGTCTTCCTGCTCTACGCTGAGGAACGGGACATGCTGCCCGCCGAGGAAACCTACCAGCTTTATTACTCCCTGGCCGGGCTTCATGGGCGCCTGCGCGAAGATGCTGCGCTGTATCCGGATACCATGGATCAACGCTATGGAGCCTGGGCGCAATTGCTCGTCGTCTTCCGCATGCTGCATGACGGCGCTTCCTTGGGATCCGTCCGGCTGCCCGCGCGTCATGGCGTGCTTTTCGACCCGGATCGCTTCCGCTTTCTGGAAGGGCGCGGTCAGGGCGCAGCGCGGCAGACGCACGAGCGCATCGAACCGCCTCTGGTATCCGACGGTACGGTGTATCGGGCTTTGGAAAAGCTGTTGGTTCTTGATGGGCAGCGTATTTCCTATCGCGCCCTCGACGTGGAGCAGATCGGGTCTGTCTACGAGACCATGATGGGCTTCCGTCTGGAAACGGCCATCGGTCGTTCCGTGGCCATCAAAGCAGCGAAAAAGCACGGCGCTCCCACCACGGTGGACCTGGATACCTTGTTACAGGAACCGGCCGCGAAGCGCGAGCAATGGCTGTTGGAGCGTTGCGACCGCAAGTTCAGCGAGACGGTTAAAGTTGCCCTGATGACTTCGGTGACGGTGGAGGATTTGCATGCGGCGCTGCTGCCGGCGGTAGACGCCGCGGCCTCTCCCGATGTGATCCCTCCGGGTACGATGGTGTTGCAACCCAGCGAGGAGAGACGACGTTCCGGATCGCACTATACGCCGCGTTCCCTCACGGAACCGATCGTGCGCACCACTTTCGAACCCATCCTGGCGCGCCTGCGGGAGCCGGATGGACGGCCTCCCAAGCCCGCTGTAATTCTGGACCTTAAGGTCTGCGATCCGGCTATGGGGTCGGGGGCGTTTCTTGTGGAGGCTTGCCGTCAATTGGGAGAAGCGTTGATCGCATCCTGGCGCGCTTGGGGGGGAACTCCTGTGATTCCCCCAGATGAGGATGAGGTGGTTTACGCCCGCAGGTTGGTGGCGCAGCGTTGTTTGTATGGGGTGGATAAGAACCCCATGGCGGTGGATTTGGCCAAGGTGTCGCTTTGGCTGGTGACTTTGGCGCGGGAGCATGCGCTCACCTTTGTGGATCATGCGCTGAGGCATGGGGATTCGCTGGTGGGGCTTTCGCGTAAGCAGATTGAGGCATTCCATTGGGATGGGGACAAGCCTGCGTTTAAGCTTGGGATGGAGACCATGCGGGTGCAGGAGCATTTGGCGAAGGCTTCGGAGTTACGGAAGCAGATTCGTGAGGCGGGCGAGGATGTACCCGATGAGACTCTTCGCAGGCTTTGGAATGATGCGCGGTTTGAAACGGATCAGATTCGGTTTTACGGTGACCTCATAATTGCCACCTATTTTACAGGCGAGAAAGCGAAGGAGCGGGAATCGAAGATTCGCCAGATTGCGGATGCAATTGTTAACGGTGAATCGAAAAGGTTACGAGGGTTTTTGGAGGACAAGCGGAATTCGGAAAGTTTCCCGATACCCTTTCATTGGGAGATAGAATTTCCGGAAGTTTTCAATAGATTGAACCCTGGATTTGATTCCTTTGTTGGAAATCCTCCGTTCATGGGCGGAAGTAAGATCTCCTCCTCGTTAGGTTCAAGCTACCTCGATTGGGTTCTATTTCTTCATGATGAATCCCATGGAAATGGCGATTTAGTTGCGCACTTTTTTCGCCGATCCTTTCAATACCTAAGGTCAGATGGAGCTTTCGGATTGGTTGCAACCAATACTATTTCTCAAGGGGACACCCGCTCATCTGGGCTCACTTGGATCTGCAATCATAGCGGTGAAATATATTTTGCGCAGAAGCGCATTTATTGGCCGGGGCTTGCCGCGGTAGTGGTGAGTGTAGTTCATGTAATTAAAGGTTTTTATGCCTCCTCGAGGGTGCTTGACAATGTAAGTGTGGAGAAAATTACAGCGTTTCTTTTTCATCGGGGAAGTAATGACAATCCCATTCTTTTTTCATCGAATACTGGAAAAAGTTTTCTTGGGGTTAAGATTTATGGCCAGGGCTTCACATTTGATGATTTTGACCAAAAAGGAATAGCCACTTCCAAGGCGCAAATGGAAGAGCTTGTGGAAGGAAATGCTAGGCTTAAAGAGGTGATTTTCCCCTACATCGGAGGAGAAGAAGTAAACAGTAGTCCTTCTCATGCCCATGATAGATTTGTTATCGATTTCCGCGATCGAAGCGAAGTCGAATGTCGTGAAAATTGGCCAGAACTTATGGCCATCGTCGAAGCAAAAGTTCGACCTGAGCGGATATTAAATAACCGCGAAAATTACCGCCGATATTGGTGGCAGTTTGGTGAAAATCGGCCCGGCCTATTCGCCGCTTTGAAAGAGGTTGACCGAGTGCTGGTATTATCCCGTATTGGGCGGCAAGCTGCGTTTACATTCCTTCCTTCCAGCTCGGTCTTTTCTGAACAATTAATTGTCTTCCCTTTTGAAAGCAACTCTGCTCTTTGTGCTTTACAATCTCGTCCACATGAAATTTGGGCCCGATTCTTTGGGTCTTCAATGAAAGACGATCTTCGTTATACTTCTTCTGATTGTTTTGAAACATTCCCCTTCCCCAAGGGCTGGATGACTCGTCCCTCTCTTGAAAGTGCCGGTAAGATCTACTACGACTTCCGCGCTGCTCTCATGATCCAAAACAACGAAGGCCTTACCAAGACCTACAATCGTTTCCACAACCCCGAAGAACGCGACCCGCAAATCTTAAAGCTCCGCGACCTCCACACCGACATGGACCGCGCCGTCCTCGACGCCTACGGTTGGAGCGACATTCAGACCACCTGCGATTTCTTCCTCGATTACGAAATTGACGAAGAGGAATGGGGTGACAAGAAAAAGCCTTGGCGCTACCGGTGGCCGGATGCCGTTCGCGATGAAGTCCTTGCGCGTCTACTGGAACTTAATGCCGAACGCGCCAAGGAAGAGGCGCTTGCCGGTGCGGCTGCGGCCAAGGACGCTTCTAAGAAGCCCAAAGCCAAGCGTCCCCCTCCTTCCCAAGAACCGGATTTATTCGGCCCAACGGCCTAGAAAGAGTTCCTTAGCCGCTTCTCCCCGGATCCCGAGATCTGCCTGTAGATATTGGAATCCGGATTCGCAGCCTGTCCTTCACTTCCTGATAGACGGGAATGGAAATCCCCTCGGCTACTTCTAATGTTACGGCTAAGCCATATCTGACCGGTTCTAGTATCTCCCCCGCGTCTGCGCGACAATTGACTTTGATCGTGATGGAATCACCATCCTGAAAATCCACGGCTCTGGAGCCTTCAAGGACTTCATGCTGGACCGTTCCCCTTTGGACAGCGCGATGATCGCCGCACATTCTTGATGGAGCGAGATTATTTTTGGGATCAAACCACAAATGGGCGACCCTGTAGCTTTGTCGGAGGGGGTTCACGGGACTCAGCCATGCCAAAGTAACCGTTAACCGACGCTTGTCGGTTACAGCGGAAAGACTTGGCGGAAGTGGGAAGACAAATTCATCCGCCTCCTCGTCTTTCAGCGTGCCGATTCCAAGGATCGTGACTCTTTGATTCGTACAGTTTACGACTTTTTCAAAATTTGCTGCCCCATACCCAAGAAATCTTCCCAGATAGTCTGTTATTACGCGACTGTTTTCCGGTGTGCGAAGCGCGGATTCGAAAAGTTCTTTCGATTCGGCCCAGTCAGCCCCATGCACAAGCAATGCTTTGAGCAAAACAGTGTAATACTCTTGCGGGAGAGTAGTCCCATCTTGTGAGCGTAGCCGGTTGATGGCGTCAAATAGAATCGCCCCTCCCCGAGAGGCTAAGGCCGCGGCATTGCTTGTCCCACTAAGGTAGGAGGTCTTCGACAACTCACCCTGTGCCCCTGGTATCGCAACTCTCAAGCCTGGAGGTCCATTGGAGCTGGTAACTTGCAAAACCTCCTGAGTATGGGCAGTTCCCATTTTTTCTCTCAAAAATTGTCTTCCACCCGGAAGGAAAATATCGGGCTTAATGGATCGACGATATCCGGGCCCATGAGCGCTTATTGTGCTCGGGCCTCCTTGTCTGGTCATTGGATCAATACGGCTTGGATTTGGCTGGGGAGTAGAACGATCTGTATGCGTCGCCCCTAAAGTAAGGCTATTAAAGGATTCAGCCGGCGAAAGTAACCTTCTATGCCGTGTGTCCGCAGCAAGCGCCTTGATGACTGCACGATCCCTCTCCTGAGGAAGCAAGGCGCGAAACCCATCCCTGGCAACATCGAGCGTTATATCGCGCGCATGATTTCCCGCGCTGACGATGAATACAACATTGTATTTCCAGGAAACCCAATCCAGGAGTCGGGCCCATGGACTTATGCCTCGATCAAAAGGTCGCGCTTTATCGCAAATCGAAAGATTTATGATCCTGATGCTTGGTGCAACTGGAAGTTCGCCGTCCTCTTCTTCGAACATTCGCCGAACAGCTCGATGTACAAGGTCGACCGGTAGAACGCCTTCCGGAATTTGCTCAGTGAAATTGGTTCCAAAACCCCTGTGAGGCTTCAGTATTGGCCGCACATAAATGGGTCGAGTTACCGGTATTGCGCCTTCGTCCAAGTTACCGTGGCAAATCAGTGATGACATTGCGGTGCCATGTAGGCGTTCTTTCGATTGATAATCACTCTCGTACCCATCCGGATCATCAATCGTCAACCAATTGCTCAACAGTTTATGCCCGGCTAGGGGTAGTCCATCGAGCAGGGCGATAACAGGGTCTCCTTGAGGAAGGCCGGAATCCGACCGTTCCATCTCAGTTACCGTTTCACTTTCATCGCCTGTATCCGGTAAACGAATTGCGCATTGCCCAACAGGTCGAAGGTACATGATGTCTTCGCACTGAAGCAATCGCATGTCACTGTGGTCCATCACCTCAGCGACCTTATTGATCGGGATTTTGCCAAGGATCCCATGATAGGCAATATCCGGAACAACACATTGTTGAACGACTTCGCCTCCAAGGGCCCCGATTAACCCCCGAAAACTATCCTCCAATTGCCTACGACGTGCAGGGCTTGTTCGAAACCAAAGCTCAGCCTCAAATGGGACCGACTGCTGATCATCTCTAATTCTTTCGGCCCAGTCTTCAAACAACCCGGTATCGCGAATACGATCTTCCGCATCCCATGGCCGTATAGAATGGAGATGAAGAAACGCTTGTTTCCAAGGCGCCAAACCATTTGGAAAGGGTGTTGAAGGATTTTGTTGCCACCGTGCAAACAGACTTAGAAGTTGTTGAAGAGCCCTTTGATCCGTCATCACAAGGAATAACTGACCCTTCAAAACCTTTTCAGGGCTCTTCTCGTCTTGGAAACCAAAATCTGGCGGAATGTCATCAACCTCGAATTCACCCAACCATTCGAGCCCTGAAACATTCCGTACCGCGTTTATAAAATTGTCTACAGGGCCTATTGTTTCGAGAACAAGAGCTTGTTCCGGCTGTATTCCTAGAGAGTTGTTTTGAAGGGCAGCGTGCTTTTGATTCATCACGTCTTGCAACCGCTGAAACTGAGGTCCCAATCGAGTAGCTTGGTTTGGTGCATCCGGATACCGTACGTTGCCACCTCCACCGTAGCGTCGATTCTTTTCTGCGCGCCTGGGCTGTGGGAAAATTAAAAGAGGTAGTTCCGGCATTGGCGGTCAAGGCTCCTCAATGGGATTGCTTATTTTTCTGGACGAATCTCTTTTTTAAATGTCCGAGGCATTGTGAGAAAATTTTGCCAACATTTGAATCCGGCTGACTCAGTGCGATTTTGCGCAACACGTCTGAACCAAAGTCCTCTATCTCGGCAAAACTCAGGCCTTTCAATTTTTGAGCGAGTACGCGTGGCGAGTAGTCCAACGCGCGTTCTAAGCGAACCTCAAATCTACGAAACCATTCTTCAATTTGACTTTGCAAAGGCGGTGGAAGTAATAGGCGGATCTGGAACCGACGCCAAACCGCTCGATCAAGTAACTCCGGATGATTGCTTGCCGTAACTACGATGACATAACTCGGCAGGGCGTCAATTTGGAGGAGCAATGAACTCACAACTCGCTTAATCTCTCCAGTTTCATGTATGTCGCCTCGCTCTTTTCCAACCACGTCAAACTCATCGAAGAATAAAACGCATTGGCGTGACCGGGCATACTCAAAAACCTGGGCAATTCTGTTTGCTGTTTCACCAAGATAACTACCAATTATGGACTCATATCTCACTACTAGGAGTGGTGCACTGAGTGAATATGCAATTGCCTCCGCCAATGATGTTTTTCCATTTCCTGGAGGCCCCGCCAACAATACTCGATTGCGAGGCTCAAGATTAAAGGATCGCAAAAGGTCGGCACGATTTTGCTCTTCGATTAAATCGCGAATAGATTCTTCTACTTCTTTGGGTAGAATCAAATCTTCTATTTGACGATTGGGAGTAATTTCAGCGACTAAATTATCTGGTATTGCGCGCGCTAAAGATGGAACAATGGATCTGAGTTTGGCATTTTCCTGTAGTTGGGCCATAAGCCTGTCAGCTAAGACCCCATGTTTTTTGGCTCTCTCGTCAGCCGCCAAGGCTTCAACGGTCTTTTGAAATTGAGCATGATCGCTGCGGACGCTTGCCTTTACCAGGTTTAGAATCAAGTCTGCTCTTGCCATATGACTTCCTTGAAGAGTGTTCTTCCATTTCTTTGTTGGCAGAATGCAGTTGACGACAGAAGCCTACTCCTAACTTCGTTCATTTATCAACACCACGGAGCTTCAATTTTTTAGCCTGAACCATTTTAGTGTAGAAGGCATCCAATTGGACTTTTGCCAATTTGGAGGGTCTGGTTTGGCAATTTTCCCACCGGTTGACTGTTGCAAAGCTAACGCCTATTTCCCGTGCCAGGTCTTCCTGACTAAGACCCAACTGACCACGGACCCTTTTTAAAAGCGCCGAGTCCTTGTCACCTTTTTGATTCATCGATTGGCTCCAAGAAAATCCTACTTGCAGATGTTATATCATCTGATAAGTTAGTTCACGGGATTCCCTTCTCCCAAGATAAAAAAGGATGTTCGTTTCACACTTGTTGATAGGCTCTGTTAACAAAATGTTGAAGGTGTTCGGCGGGCTGGATTTCGGTTCGGCGTCGTCGGTTTGGAAAAGCTTCCAACATCTGTCGGGGACAAATGATGTCCCCTGAAGAAGGTTAATTTCAATTCGGGATGCTGCGAAATAAGGTCGGAAAATTTTGGTCTGATCAGACGCGGCCTGCTGGTCATAGCGTTCCGTCCCTTCGAATGTATTCGTCGTCCACCACCCAGTTACCGTTCCTCGGGGCTATGGATGCGGATGCGCCTCTATATCAACCGGGAAACATCCTTTCATTCAATGAAGTCGAAGAAAGGTATCGCAGGAAAATGGAGCAAAAGGCCTACTCCATCATCCTGAACAACATAGCGCACCTCAAAGACAAAAATGAAGCGTAGTCCACCCAGGAGCCAATCCCTTAAAAAGCCCATTGACTCCCTCCCAAAGGCGTGTTACATTATCTCGGTAGTTGCCTATTAAATCCGAGGTTTTGTAACATCCATGAACCCCCAAAAACGCGCAGAAACAGTACTTTCGAGGGACGGGCTGGCCCGTTCCCGGGATTTCGAGCATGCCGGCCTGTCGCGCACTCAAATCCGCCGCCTGCTGGATGATGGGAGCCTGGAGCGGGTGGGGCGGGGGCTCTACCGCAACCCGAAGTCGAAGCCCACCGAGAAGGCCGATCTGGCCCAGGTCGCGCGCATGATTCCCGAGGGCGTCCTCTGCCTGCTTTCCGCCCTGCGCTTCCACAAACTCACCACGCAGAATCCTTTTGAAGTGTGGATTGCCATCGACAGCAAGGCCTGGCGTCCCAAGTCCGATCACCCTCCGCTGCGTCTGGTCTATCTTTCCGACGCGGCCCTGAGCAAGGGGGTGGAGGAGCATATGGCCGATGGCGTGCGGCTCAAGGTGTTCAGCGCGGCCAAGACGGTGGTGGACTGCTTCAAGTTCCGGAACAAGGTCGGTATCGACGTGGCAGTGGAAGCCCTGCGCGACTATCGGCGGACCCGCCCCAAAGGCATGGACGCCATCTGGCGCTTCGCCGAGGCCGCACGCATGGCCAAGGTGATGCTGCCTTATCTGGAGGCGATAGGATGACGCGTAAAGGCCCCACGAACATCGCCGCATCCGTGCGCGCGCGCCTGGACGACCTGAGGAAGAAAAAAGGACTGGAGTTGGAACTCGTTCTTTCGAATTATGCGGTGGAGCGGCTTCTCTACCGGATTGGGGCATCCCCCTTTGCGGATCGATTCGTCCTGAAAGGCGCAACCCTGTTCCGGCTGTGGACCGAGGAGCGCGGCCGAGCCACCTGGGATCTGGATTTGTTGGGACGGGGAGCAAGCGGCATCGAAGAGATGGCGGGGGTGATGCGTGAGATCTGCGCCATCGACTGTGAGGATGGTATCCGCTTCGATACCGGCTCCGTGATTGCCGAGGAAATCCGCATTCCGGATGAGTATGGTGGGGTCCGGGTGCGCCTGGAGGCGCGCTTGGATGCGGCCCGAATCCCGGTGCAGATCGACATTGGATTCGGCGATTCGGTGGTGCCGCCGGCTACGTTGCAGTCCTTCCCCGTTCTTTTGGATCATCCCGCTCCTTCCATCCTGGTCTATCCGAAGGAAACTGTGGTTGCGGAAAAATTCGAAGCCATGGTCGCCAAAGGCTTGACCAACACCCGCATGAAGGACTTTTACGATATCCACCGCCTCGCGCAGACCACGGAGTTCCAGGGGGAATTGCTCACTCATGCCATCCGGGCGACTTTCACCAGGCGCAATAATCCGCTTCCCGATTCGGAACCAATGGCCTTACGGCCCGGCTTTCTGAATGCGCCGGAGCGGTTGGGGGCGTGGCGTGCTTTTGTACGACGGGGACGGCTGGACGCCTCCTTGGATGCGGAGGCGATTACCGCGTCGTTGCGCGCATTTCTGCTGCCCATATTGGAAGCCACCGCGCAAGAGCTACCCTTTACCAAACGATGGCTTCCCGGCGGGCCCTGGACTCCGGAAAACGAAGGTGGAAACGCATGACGACATCGGGGGAATCCAGGGCACCGGCCGATTCCAAGGAAGTCCGCCAGCGGTTGGAGCATGCGCTCCATCTGGACCTGGTGGGTCCCATTCCGGGCGATGCCTTGGCCGAAGAGCGTCTGCCGGGCTGGGAGCGTCCCTCCAACCGGTATCTCACCGGTTTTCTCATTCCCACGGATACTCCACCGGAAAAAAGCTGCGATGCGGATGCGGATGATGATTTTGAATTGGTCCCGGAAAATGCCGGTCTGGCAGAGGAGTCGACGGAAGATCGCAAGGCGGCGAAGAAAGGCCATTTCCCGTCCTCCATCGGACTCAGCTTCCTCGCCGGCAAGGACACCAAAGAAATAACCGTAACGGTCCGGTGGGGCGACTATATCCAAAGCGAAATGGAGGGCGCGGATGGGAAGGCGCTCAAGATCTGGCAGCGCCAGGCAAGAGAGAAATCGGTACTTGTTGCTCCCGGGGAAGATGGGAAGTTGAAACCTGTTCCGGTTCCTGGCTCGGGCGGAATACAACTCCACATCGTTTCCAGACGCATCTCCAATCCGGAACTTTCGGCGCACATTCCCGCAGGAACGCTTTCGATATCCTTATTCCTGGTCAATGCCCGCAAACCGGATGATGAAAATCCCGATACCACTTATGCGTTCCAAGCCGGAATGGAAGTCCGGAGTGAAAAGCCGTTCATCCCTCGGCCCAATCCCCAAGGCGTGAATGCGGAGGAATGGGATGAGGAGGTCGCGGATCTCCATTTTGCGGACAGCCCCGAATATGCCACCGGCCACGGTATTTCTGCGGATTGGGAAATCGTGGACGGAAAATGCTTTCATCTTTGCACGGCCTGGATCCCGAGCGCGGAAGTCGAGAAGACCGTCACGGTGAAGTGGAAAGAAGGAGAGCAGCGCGATAAGGTTATCCTCTCCATGGAAAGCTTGGGAGGCTTATCCGATGGCGCATCCGCCGTAACGGCCCTGATGCCGCTAGTCCCGAGGTATCGGGATTGGATCCAACTTGAAACGGGAAAGGCGCAAGCCGGATCCGGAAAGCGTCGTGAAACTTCCGAAGAATTGTTGCGCTTGGCCGGTGTGGCTGCGGACCGCATCGAAAAAGGAATCCGGTTGCTGGGATCTGATCCCGAAGCGTTGGAGGCTTTCCGTATTGCCAATCGTACCGTGGCGCGTGCCCTACGGAAGCGGCTCTCGTTGAAGGAAGAGCCGGAATGGCGAGTCTTCCAGCTTGCATTCATATTGCTCAATCTCCCGGGAATGACAGACTCCTCCGAACCCAACCGCGAAACCGTGGACCTGCTCTTTTTCCCTACGGGCGGTGGTAAGACCGAAGCTTATCTCGGTCTCGCGGCTTTTGCGATGGTGCTCCGCCGCTTGCGGTTTCCCGGATCTAAAGGCCTGGAGAGCGCCGGCGTCTGCGTGATCATGCGCTATACCTTGCGACTGCTCACCTTGGATCAATTGGGCCGTGCTGCAGGCTTGGTGTGCGCGTTGGAGTTGGAACGATCGCAGAATCCGGACCGGTTGGGCTCATGGCCCTTTGAAATCGGCCTGTGGGTGGGTAAGGCGGCTACGCCAAATATTCTGGGTAGAAGGGGTGACGGCCGTTCGGACACTGCACGGACCAAAGCCCGCCAATACAAGGCGAATCCCAAAGGCAAGCCATCCCCCATTCCTCTGGAAAACTGCCCCTGGTGCAATACCCGATTCGGATCGGAATCCTTCGCGCTGCTCGACGACAAGGGGAATGCGAATGAGGATTTCCCGACTCAGCTTAAAATCGTCTGCGTGAATTTCGAATGTGAATTCTCACGTGATCGCCAGTTGCCTATCGTCGCCGTGGACGAACAACTCTACCGCAGGCTCCCTGCGTTTTTGATCTCCACGTTGGACAAGTTCGCCTCCTTGCCTTGGGTTGGACAATCGGGGGCGCTGTTGGGCGGAGCCGACCGGTTTGATGGTGCGGGGTTCTACGGGGCTTCCGAAGCGAACAAGGGCAAACGTCTCCCTCAGCCATTGCAGCCACCAGACCTCATCATCCAGGATGAATTACATCTCATATCGGGACCGCTGGGAACCATGGCGGGCTTGTACGAAACCGCTATCGAAGCGTTATGTTTGCGAGAGGTCAGCGGTAGGACGATCCGACCCAAGATTGTGGCTTCGACGGCAACCGTGCGCAGGGCCCAGGATCAAATCCAGGCTTTGTTCGCGCGTCCGTTGACGCAGATTTTTCCGCCACCAGGTCCGGATCGCCGCGATTCTTTTTTCGCCCGTGTTCAATCTTCCAAGGAAACTCCGGCCCGGCGGTACCTAGGGGTTTCCGCACAAGGGCGGAATCCGAAGGTGGTCCTTCGGAAGGTGTGGCTGGCCCTGATGGGTGCAGGTGAACGATCGTACCGAGATGATGGCGGACATAAGAACCCGGACAATTTTGCGGACCCGTACATGACCGTGTTGGGCTATTTCAACAGCTTACGGGAGCTGGGCGGCGCCAGACGAATTCTGGAAGAAGAAGTGCAGAACACGCTCAAGTCCTATGGCAGTCGCAAGCGGGTAGGGGAAGAACGAGGTCTCTTCCAAGATCGGAAGACATTCTCTGAAGTGGTTGAGCTGACCTCGCGGGTTTCCACTGATAAGGTGGCCGAAGCGCGCAGGCGGTTGGAATCCGGATTCCACGAGCCGCACCGGGTGGATTGCGCCATCGCGACGAATATGATCTCGGTTGGTCTCGACATTCCGAGGCTGGGATTGATGGTCGTTTTCGGTCAACCGAAAACGAACGCGGAATATATCCAGGCCACGAGCCGCGTGGGACGCGATGATAAGAAGCCTGGGTTGGTGATTGCGCTGCTCAACATCCACAAGCCCCGTGACCGATCCCATTACGAGCGCTTCCGTCATTACCATGAAACCTTCTACCGGGCGGTGGAAGTCTCAAGCGTAACGCCATTTTCGGCCCGGGCTCTGGATCGTGGCTTCGCCGGCGCGTTCATGGGACTTTCCCGGCATATGCTGCCCGAGCTGACTCCGCCCCGAGGCGTGGAGAACCTGGCCAAGGTCCGATCCGTTTTGGAGGCGCGCTTGCTGGAAACGTTCCTAGGGCGCGTTCGCCGGCAGCCCATCGAAGATGACGCTGAACTGGAAGAACGCTTGCGTAGCGTCCAGAACCGTGTCGTGGACTTGTTGGATTCCTGGCGCCGGATTCTCGATGATTACAAGAAGTCCAACGTCGACATGCAGTACCAGAAATATGAATTGGACCAACCGAAACCCCTGCTCCGCGAAATGCTGGATCGGGAATTCGAGTCCTCCCATCATCGTAAATTCAGGGCCAATAGGTCCCTTCGGGACGTGGAACCCAGCGTGAATCTCTATCTCAGGGATTTGAGCGGTCTTGAAGTTGAGGAGGGATAATGAGCAAGAAGGCGCATGGCCAGATCCGTCGCAGCCAGGTCATTACGACATATGGCCCAGGAGCCCTCATCGATCTTCCCAAGCATTCGGCCATTGTAGGAGGCTTGGATACTTGGCCGAAGCCCGGCAATCTCGAAGAAATCGTGGAGCCCAGGCTCACTCTGAAGTTGCGAACCATGACCGGCGTCGCAGTCCCCAAACTCTATTCGCCGCCACCTGATGAAAGTGTTTTAGGGGCGACGCCACCGGGAATTGGTCTATGGCGCTTTCCGGAATGGGTTGTGGTCCAGGAGTCGAACTCCGGGGATCAACGCGAATCGTCCCGCCGGCTGGTTTCGCGAAAAGCCCTTGATGAAAAAGGCCGATTCGATGGCCGCGATGTAGTGGCCACGCGCTTTGTGCGCGCATGTCCTCGTGGCCATGTTGACGACGTGGGTTGGCGTTACTTCGTGCACGGCAAAGATGATCCCTGTACCCGGCAAATCTGGTTGGACGAGCGGGGAACCGGCGGGGATTTGGGCGATCTCGTGGTACGCTGCGAATGCAAAAAATCCCGGGGGCTTTTTGAAGCGACCCAGATCGAGTTGAACCCTCTCGGACCATGCCCCGGGAAGCGGCCATGGCTGGGAAGGCCTCAGCAGCAGGATTGTGGACTTCCCAGCCGACTGTTGATTCGCACCGCATCCAACGCATACTTCCCTCAGGTAGTCAGTGTGTTATCCCTTCCCGACAGAGGAAGCGCTGTCCAAACGGTTGTGCGTGAACTTTGGGACGATTTACAAATCGTGGAGTCCGATGCAGACCTGGCATTCATTAAGAAAAAAACCAAAATAATGGAGAGACTCGCAACCTTGCCTGATGCCGAGGTTCTTGCCGCGATTCGGGCCATCAAGCAGGGACCAGCTGAAGAAAGACCGGTAAAATTGGTAGAGCTCGACGCCATCCTTACTGCACCGGAAGGATTCGGAGAGGATACCCCCATTGATCCCGACTTCCATGCCAGGAGGCTGCCTGATCGGTCATGGCGTAAGTCAGGCCACTCCGCTGGAGTGCAATCGGTGATCCAACTCCACCGACTCAGAGAGGTGCTGGCTCTAGTCGGGTTTACCCGGTTCGAGGCGGTGACCGCGGATATCAACGGTGAATACGAAACGGATGTTGAGAGGGCTGATATTGCGTTGGATCCTGCATGGTATCCTGCTGTTGAGAATCGCGGTGAAGGAGTCTTTATCCAGCTTCGGGCGGATACCGTGGCATCTTGGCTGAATACGGAAGCGGTGAAGCGACGCTTGAAATCCTTGGAGACTGGCCATGATCAGTGGAAGGCCCTTCGCAATGTGGAACGTAAGTTTCCCGGCGGACCCTATATTCTGCTGCATACTTTGTCCCATTTGTTAATCCAATCATTGGCCATGGACTGTGGATATCCGGCGAGCTCCATTCGTGAGCGGATCTATTCCGATCCTCAAACTGGCCATTTTGGCATCCTGCTTTTTACCGGCAGTCCGGATGCCGATGGTACGTTAGGGGGGTTGGTTCAGCAGGGAAGGCGGTTCGAGGACCATCTGCAGCAGGTCATCCGCATGGGCACTTTGTGTTCGAATGATCCCAGTTGCGCCCACCACGATTCGGGCGAAAGCATGGAAGGTCGGTGGCTTCATGGTGCAGCTTGTCACGGTTGCGCGTTGATCGCCGAAACCTCTTGTGAAATGCGCAACGATTATCTGGACCGTTCTTTGGTTGTTCCGGTATTGGGTTGCGAGGATGCTGCATTCTTCAAGGCAATTGAATGAATGATGCGCTTCTCGATTTGGCTCCGCATCTGCGGGAAAGACTCGCGGCCAGTCTGGAGTCCGGTGTGCTTGGGATGGCACCGAGCCCCGCTGGCTTGCGGTCGGTGCTAGGCAGCCGGGACTCATGGGATGGACTTTTCCAAGGGTTGCGGGAATTGCAACAAGCGGGGGCTTCTGGTCCAACAGCAGCGGCATGGATTCGCTCAATCGACAAAATCCTGAACCGGACTAAAAAACCGGATCTGGTATGGTCAGGCCCTGAAGTTCCGAACTTGCATGCTAGGGATACCCGCCGTGTTTATGAAGAATTGCTCGGTTCCGCCCAGCATACGCTTTGGGCCAGTACCTATGCCTTTTTCGATGGACCGAAGGCATTCGACGTGCTTGCGAAAAGGATGGAAATGATTCCATCTCTGCGGGTCAGTTTGCTATTGAACGTCGCGCGCAAATGGGGCGACGACGAGCCTACAGACAGCTTGGTCAGAAGATTTGCAGATCGGCTTTGGAAAATGGAATGGCCGGGACGCGCACGGCCGCAAGTTTGGTACGATCCCAGGGCTCTTGATCCGGCTCGTCCTTCCGGTGTGCTTCATGCGAAAGCGGTTGTGTGCGATGACGAGATCGTATTCATCACTTCCGCGAATCTGACCGAGGCGGCCTGGGATCGGAATATCGAACTTGGACTACTGATTCGCGATCGAGCCCTGGCGGCAAGCGTGTCGTCGCATTTTCAAGGTTTGATTGATGGGGGCATTTTGCGCCCGTTGCCGAACTCCTGAATGAACTGACCCTATCCTGTTTATATTTCGAATATCCAACTAACCAACCCCCATGCCCACCTACTCCCTCTCCTTCTGGCAATCCATCCTCCCCAACCTGGACGTCTGGGCCGACCTCACTCCCGATCTGCGCCGCTCCGCCCTGGAGTTGCCGCAGGAGTTCCACGCGCTTCCCTCGATCTGGGACGTCCTGACGAAAGCGGTCCTGGAAGAACTTTTCGAGACGGACCTCACGGGTTGGCGCCGGCCGCTTCCGGGGTTCCGGAATCTGATCGGGTTTCTGGATCAGCTTACGGAATGGAGCCTTCCCGATCGCATCGACATCGCCCGCCACATCCAGGCGCTCACCACCCCCCTCCAACGCCAAGCGTTGATGGGCCTGCCCAACGGCATTTCGTCCGAAGTGGCGATCGCGGCGGTGGAGCGTAAGCTGGTGGAGGGCGGGTTCGCCCGGTCGTTTCTGAACAGCAGCTCTCCCCGTAACTTTCTTGCTACGGTATCGAATTGGTTCCCGGAGGACCAGCCGCTCACCGGAGAGCACCATTCCGCCTTGCGGGCCTGGTTGCGCATCGCGGCGGGTGAAGGTATTCGCGGCTTCACGCTGCACTCCGGAACCTTTCGGAGGGTGCCGGGAAACCTTCCTCCGCAGGACTTGATTCATCTCGCCTTGAGTTATGGCTTGGCGATTCTCGCCCGGAATCCGGATACTCTGGCGGTGGTCCTGCAACCGGCGATTCCCGATGAAGACGTGGCGCAAAAACCGGAAAACGTGGCCACGAAAAAGGCCAAGGTCGACTCCCATTTCGCCAGGCCATATCTGATCGATGATGTGGATGTTTTCCTCCGCTCCCTGAAAACGAACGATGTCCGCTTGCTGAATGACGGCGGGTTTCCCGTAGTCCACCTGCGCAAGGTCGCCAAGCAGTTGCCGGCCCTGCCTGGACCACTTCCCATGGCGGGATTCGACGCCGAAGAGCGGGCCATATCGGTGTGGTGGATGATCGAACGCATGGGGATGGTCCACCCGGAAGGACTTCGCGCCACATGGAAGTTCGTCCTGACCGAAAAGGGCGCGGACTGGTTGCGGATGTCCCGGGAAATGAAAATGGAGCTTTTGCTGGAAGCCGTGCCCTGTGGCCGCTACATCGGCCGAAGCGCGAACAAGGGACGGGATGAGGGTTCGTTTTGGGAAGAGGACGACATCTTTGAATGGCTGGGCGACTATGCATCCATATCGATTCCGTACGAGGCTCTGACGACAAGGGTGTTCGAATGGATGAATGCCGCCTTCGCCGGGTTGACGGAGCCCGTCTGGCATCAGGATTGGTTCACCAGCGCCGTCACCTCGGCAAATCCGTTTATCGCCGATTCGACGGAGGATGCCGAGCTGAAGGAAGCATGGGGTCACGGGTATGATACCCCCCAAGGCGCCTATGCCAAGCTGGTGCAT
>OBEQ011094484.1_pt1 | contig 39753 bp, 26 predicted proteins | sample 1670901 | NCBI WGS metagenome assembly OBEQ01 (sample SAMEA104232315, study PRJEB22302) | groundwater metagenome | biome: forest; feature: aquifer; material: groundwater | place: USA | collected 2011-08-07 | depth 5.4 m | reverse complement strand
GTTCATAGAACGCCTACCTTTTTTTATTAACAAATTTTGTGCGTTTTTATTTCTTATAAGATGTAAGGCATAGCTTATATAACCTGCACTGGCCGCCAACATCATCGGGGTAAAAAACATAGGCCTGACGGCGGGTTCTTTAGCACGTTGAGATTCAATCTCTTTATGCGGCTGCCAAAGCAATATCGCCCAGTCTGCCCGATATAACATCAGATAAGGATTGTCTTGAAAAAATTCCTCTTTTTGAATAATCGCCTCATAAAGTATGTTTTTTTCTGAGATCGACAAAGCATTTATATTTTTAATCAATACGTCATCTACTGTTCCCAACCGGGCTTCCCAGTTGTCTTTCCTCATTTCTATCAACGCGCTTAGAATAATTTCAGGGCTTGATTGTATTGCTCTGTTTTTCAAATAAATATATCGTTCTCGCGCTTCCACACTCAGATCGAGAGGCAATGTTATCCACAAATTCTCTACTTGCCAAAGCAGCGCACGCACAGTAGCAAAATTTTCCATATCAAACGCCATCTCAGTTAATGATGTTAAATATGAAAAACGATCGCGCATGTCTTTTATGTCGGATTTTGCTGATGCTAATTTTAAAAAATATATTTTTAAACTTTCTCTATACGCTTCTCTTACCCCATCCTCTTTGCAACAATCCGGTAACCCTTGTTCAAACAATCTCATAAAAAAATCTAATGCATCTTCATATTGCTTTGATTCAAGATAAAAATAACTTAACAATAGCGTCCAGTAGCGACTTTCTCCCAAGTAGCCTTCTAGTATTAACAATGCGCGTTCATTTTCTATTTTTTCTTCGTCAGAGACACCTCGTATAAACGCTGAGAAATCCACACACCACAAACGCTCAGCCTCTTTCATCCTTGCCGATGTTCTTTCGTCCACCTTAAATAAACCACCCCACATTGCTCTACTCACCAATATCCGCATATTGCTATAAATGGCGGTTCTTTCTTTTTCTGAAACAGCTATTTGCGCAGCACGAAAAAATAATTTCAGCACTGTTAAGCTTTTTTCAAAAACATCGTCGTGATCAATATTATTACGATAAAATTCAGCAATCGCTTCCCAATCTGAGGATATCAATACGTCAGGCTCTTCTTTCAATGTCACTTGAAAAAAGTGCCACGCCTTTTCAAAATCACCCACTTCATATAAAAAAAATAGCGCTAAATAACGTGCTAAATACGCTTTCTCAATGGGCAATGTCAGGGTGTTATATTTCAACAAGATCGCACGAAACAGTAAATCTTCTTCTACGGTTAATGAAGGTTTCATCGAAATAGAAAAGGCTACCTGCGGTGTTGTTGCTGCTTGAACGGTGAGTGCCACACTGACAGGATCTTTTAAACGAAAGGATATTAATTCTAATATTTCTTTATATTCTGTGGTTTGCGCCATCATGTCTTGGTAGCCCGCACTTGCTGCCTCAAGATTGCCTTGCGCTTCTAATGAGTAGGCTGTTTCATATAATTTTTTGAGTGGTGCGCGGAGCGCAAGGAATGGGTTTTTAGGATGTGGCATACAAACTCCTAAGATGGATTGGATTGCTTCGCTACGCTCGCAATGACGGCCCGGAGGGGAAAGAAACCTGCTTTGCTTGCGAAAGCAATGGCGGGCCGCAAGGGAGAAGCGTCATTGCGAAGCATGTAGTGCTTGAGCTAATCCATAGAAATTTCCCTGATGTGACATACAAACGCCTAAGGCCGTTTCACTGTAGACGCTACCGCTGCTTCCGTGTCTCTTGGCGATGACATCGGTCCGCTGAAAAAATAGGTGGCCGCACGAGGCGCATCCTCAGCAGGCAACATTGCTTTTCTTATCAAGGCTTCAAATGCTTGATAATTCTCACGTGCTTTCATTTTTGATTCCACACTGTTTTCTTCCAGCAACGCTAATAAATGTAACGCGCTATCCCGAATTTCTGTTCGCCGCACAAGATCACTAAACACCTCTATCAAAAACAGAGGCAGCCATTGTTTTACCCACAAAAAACAATGTTCATGAAATATTTCTCCAGAAAGCACCTCTAAAATTTCGGCTTTCCATTCAAGGCTCGAGCGACATTCATCAACCATCAAAAACCGAGTGGGCTCATCAAATTTATTCGCTCTTTTAAAGGATACCCGCGCCACTGCGCTTGTTCTATTTTTCATTAAACATCTCGCCGTTTCATTTTTTATGATTCCATCAAAAATCTTAAACTCCTCTTCACGAAAAGATTTATCCGCTATACCCTGAAGATATCTAAACACCCTTAATTTCATCTCAGGGGAGATGATTTTACTCGAGGAAGCCTGTTGTATTTTTAATCTCTCCAACAATCGATACTTATTCCGATCCATCCAACATACCACCCGCTTATCTAACCTTTCTGTCCAATCACTATCTGCTGCAATGAATTCGTTTTCTACTCTATTCACTTTTTCTAACGCCACCGCTCTTTCTGGCAAAGCAAGGCACCTTGCCCATTCTTCACGAATCATTCTTTGCTCAGAGAAAAAAAGAGCACACCGCTCCTGGCACAACCTTAAAATCCATTCTTTTTTACGCGCAATTTCCGCTGGCAACAGCGTTGCATCTAAATAAACCGTTAATAATCGCTGGACACCCGTCAGTATTTTTTCAGTCAGCGCGTTAGGTCGAGATTCCGCCATAGAAAAAATCAACAACAGTTTCTCTCTAATCCAATCTTTCATTTCTGTTTCTTCTTCTGCCTTATTATCTTGCAAAGTATTTAAATAATGGGGCAACAAATAACACATGCGCTGCAAGCTCTTAAGACAAATCCATATCGATTGGGTGTCTCCAACACGCATCACCGTTTGCATATGTGCCTGTGTAACACACATCTTTTTTTCTTCTATAAACCATCTCAACGCCAACACAGAAACATCTTCTATTTGTAACAACACATCTATCAACCCCGCTCGAATTGTCTGATCAGTATTTTCAAACAACAACGAAAATAAGGTATATTCTGGAGAAGTTACTTCATATTGATTACATCGATCAGCCAAAAAATCTTCCAACCAAATTGTTAATGGATATTGATTTTTCCTATCGGGAATATCTAACGAAACATGATATTCAAGGAACAACTTGACAAGCTCTAACTTTGACTGAAGAGAAATATTAAATTGAAACAATATCACATGGATCAGCGTATCCCCTTTCGTATCTATGGCATTTTGATCAGCCCCCTGCGATAACAACACTCGATACCAAGACATAAGCGCAGGAAAAATTTTATCGTAGCAAGCCTCGTGTGCAATGACGCTGTCAAATACTTGTCGTATCGCATCAACTTGTTTAAAGAGGTTAGGCTTTGGATTTACCGCATTTACACTGGCGCCTTGTTTTAAGAAATGATTCGCCAGAGAGAGATCATTCATTCTCACCGCTTGAAAAATGCTTAATGATGTTTTTTCTGTGCCTTTCGCAATTTTCGCACCCTGATTTATTAAAAAATGAAGTAAGGTGCTGTGATTTTCACACACTTGATAATCAAATAATGTTGAAATATAAGCATCTAATACCGTTTTACCTTCTATTTCAGCATTCAACTCCACTCCTGCGTTGATCAGACGCTCAACCGCAGATAATCGATCACAAAGATGAGATTCGTCCGCACTTTCCCCCAGGCACAGCACCTCTTTTAAAATCCTGACACCTACTTCCGTTTTAACATCGATCAAGTTTATCCACTGATTGACACGCGCTAACAACGAAGAGGACTCTTCATCGGAGCAACGTAGTAACAAACCACGAAAACCTTTAAAATAACGGCAATCCAAACCTCTACTGATCAAACATTTCAAAACCTCAGAGGAGGCAACTGCTTTTATATCTCCCCCTTCTCTTTGCACATTTGCTTCTTGAGCAACAACATGAAGCTGACGTAACACATAAAACAACAGTCCTGCAATGTGTAAATCTTCTTTAACTAAACCAAGCGCCTTAACAAGCACTTCGCTTACCAACGAATCACGTACATCAACGTATAACAAAACAGTTTTTAAAAAATAAGACTGGTGATAATAAACCGCAAGCTCAAGCGCACTCATCGTGCCATCACCTGTTGTTTCTACCAGGTTTTTCGCACCCTCACTTCTGATAATATGTAAGGCGTAACCGATATACCCTACACTGGCTGCTAACATCATCGGTGTTAAATTAAATATCAATTTATTTTCTTCAACCTTCGGCTGCGCAAGCGGCATCCCCATAAACTTTTCATCAATTTCTTCACACGACTGCCAAAGCAAGATTCCCCAATCCGCACGAGAAAACCCTACAAAAAACCCATCTTTCCAAAATTTATTTTCATTAATAATTTTACTATACAAACTATTTTTTTCTGATTGGCGCAAAGCATTGATGTTTTTAATCAATGCCGTCACTATCTCCCGCCATGACCTTTTCCAATCGCTACTTGAAATTCTATACAAGGAACTCAAAATAATTTTTACCCTTGACTCGACTACACGATTTTTTAAATAAAAAAATCGAGCTCGCTCTTCTTCACTCACACTCATCGTTGAACTAAACCACTTATCCTCCGCTTTGGAAAGAAACACTCTCGCATCACCCCTCTCTTCTATATCAAGCGCGATAGCGGTCAACGACATTAAATACAAAAAACGCTCATGGGGATCTTCTATTTTATATACGTTCTTACAAAACCTTAAAACATAGCTAATCAAACTGAGTCGATAAGCTTCTCTCACCCCATCATCCTTACAAGCATCCGGCAAACCTTTTTCAAAAAACCTCACAAAAAAATCTAATGTACTCACATAATCTTCTATCGAACAATGCAGATAGCCTATCAGCAAAGTTAAATAACGATCTTCTCCCAGATGGGTTTTTAATATTGGTAATCCTTGATCTTGTTTTATCTCTTCTTCAGAGCCGGATATTTTCTGTATAAACTTTAAAAAATCCATGAACAAGACACACTCAACCCGTTTTATACGTTCAGATAATTCTTTATGCCCCTGAAAATGCTCGCCATGGATCGATTCCCTTAAAAACACTTGTATATTTTCATACGCTGCCGAACGCGATTTTGGTGTTGTCGCAACTTGTGCCGCATAAAAAAATAATTTCAACACCGTTAAGATTTTTATAAACCCATCTTCTTCAGAAATATTATTACGATAAAACTCAGCAATCTCTTCCCAATCTGAGGATGTCAACACAACCGGCTCTTTCTCCATCGCCACTTGGAAAAAATACCACGCCCTTTCAAAATCACCCGCTTCATATAAAAAAAACAGCGCTAAATAACGCGCTAAATGCGCTTTCTCAATAGGCAACATCAGGGTGTCATATTTCAACTGGAGTGCAAAAAACAGCAGATCCTCTTCTACGGATAATGAGGTTTTTGTCGAAGTTGCTGCTGCTTGAACGGTGAGTGCCACACTCACAGGATCTTTTAAACGAAAGGATATTAATTCTAATATTTCTTTATATTCTGTGGTTTGCGCCATCATGTCTTGGTAGGCCGCACTTGCTGCCTCAAGATTTCCTTGCGCTTCTAATGCACAGGCTGTTTCATATAATTTTTTGAGTGGTGCGCGGAGTGCAAGGAATGGGTTTTTAGGATGTAGCATACAAACTCTCCCAGGATGGATTGGATTGCTAGCGCCATAAATTGCTACTAGAGAGCACCACCTTTTATAGGTTCATCATGATAGCCTGGTATTTTCCTTACTTCATGTAGCCTTACTCTTTTAACTGCACCCACCCATGACTGCAGTTTTAATACAATAGCTTAGCGGCCTGGCACATCATATAGATCCATGGTGTTATAAAAAAATTAATATAACTACCATGGATAAGTAGGGTCAGATGTGGTTCACAACCTGCAGCATTATTTGAAGCTAAGCGAACGCCGTGAAGGGAGTTCAGATGCCACGGCAGACTCACCTCTTTCAGCTTCAGATGCCGTAGGCGGTGGCACAGCCAAAACAACAGCAGACTCATGCCTTTTCATCCCCCACAACAGCATCTTGCGAATCGTCGTAGGTGATTTCACCTTGTTTATGGATGCTTCAAATTCCTCAATACAACTGGCTGCTTTCTTTGTTGATGCCTCGTCTTCTAACTTACGCTCACGAAAATCTAATAAAAACAGGGCCTTTTCCTGCATTTCCTTTCGCACCGAAGGATTATCAGACATATCTAACAAAAACAGCGGCAACCATGTTCGTGCCCACTTAAAATGAGTCGGTTGCGATGATTGGCCACGGAAAATTGCCAACATCTCTTTTCTAACCGCTGCCATTCTTTCTTCTTTGGTTTTTATCTTTATTTTTATCTCTTTTTCTTGGAGTCTCACTTTTTCTTGTGTTACAAGCGCACCAACACGCGAGGCTTCTTCTTCACGAAAACGGGGATCGTTAATAGATTGTAAATAGTGCGGCAAGATACACTCCGCCCAACCCAAATGGATATATCGCTCAAGATGTTCTTTCAGCTCAAGTCGACGCGTTTGTTGCTTCACCCAATTGCACCCCCTCACAAGCACCATTGCTTCCCCCTCACCACGTGCTTCTTCCGTTATAAATAACGATTTGGCATCCATCACCACCGTTTGTTTTACTTCTTCTTCTGGTAAGGCAAAATAACGCGCCCATTGATCACGCACATCTTCTTGCTTTTTGAGCAACCTTTCACGCTGATGATCACACCATACGGCAATCTCTCCTGAAACAGCGTCTGCTACCTTCCAAGCTCCAAGCAACCCTTCTACGTCTTTAATCATCTTTTTTGTATTTGCCTCAAAAAAAGGACGTTTTACCATCTCAAAAAACAAGGAAAACTGTTTCCCTATCCACTCGCTTATTCTTTCTTTCTCTGACGCATGCATTGAAGCAGGCATCGTCCTTAAATAATGTGGCATCAAGTAACGTAGGCGCGGCAGCGCTTTGAGATAATCTTCCGGTATCCCTCTTCTTAATTGCATCACCTGATCGATATGCGCCCGCCTCACTGGTAAGGTTTGCGCTTCCACACACCACCGCAATGCTGACAATGGCGCTTTATCATTACTCAACACCACCTGCATCATTCTTACTTGAAAAGCAGGAGGAGTGTATTCGAGCAACACCGCCAACAACGCGCGCTCCGACCCATTTTCATCAAGCAGATCAACTTCATCACGCAAGCCACAACGCAACCACTTCTCTAAAGGCAACTGCTGCTCTTTGTTTTTGATACCTAAAGACGCATTATAGTGAATGAACAGCTCCACCAGGGCTAACTTTGATTGAGCAGAAAGCAGGGGGATACTCAATAAAATATGCAGCACCGTCTCACCCCTTTCATCTTGCGCATTCGGTTCTGCACCATACGCCAGAAGCAACTCATACCAATTTATTAAATCCGAGAAAATCTGATCGCAAGCAAACATTCCCCATTCGCGAGGAGACAAAGCAGAAATTTCAAAACGAAATAAATTTTTAAAGGAACGCAAATGATATTGCACCATACTTTCTAACACGACATGTAATACATTAAAATTCGTTCTATATGTTCCTGAGTGAAAGCCCTTATTGATGTCCGTACCTTGCGATAAGAAATACTCGCCCAACGCAACGTCATTGAACCCCATCGCCATGACAACCCCTATCACACTATTTTTATCACCTTTTTGTGCTTTGATGTTCTCCACTAAAAAATCTAATTCCTCACGCAAAATCACTTGATCTAACGCTGCCTCTAAAAGCCCTAAATTTACTTCGCTGCTGAGCACTACCCCCGCTTCGACCAAACACCTGGCCACAGACAATTTTTCACGCATCAAAGACGACGGTGGGATACCTGCCGCAACTTGAAGCAATGCATCACCGAGTAACTTACCTGCCGTTGTTTTCAGATCAACAAAAAACATCCACTCACGCAGTTCCTCTACCAAAGATAATGCATCGTGTTGCCCTGCCCTCAATCTCAAAGCAATCCTATGTTGAAATAAATTTTTCAAACAAGACGAGTGACGGTAATCAAATCCTCGACCAATTAACGCTCTTAATATTTCAGGAGAAGAAACTGATTTTATATCATCCCTTTTCTTTGCTTCGCCCATGTCGACTGAAAATTCACCTAAAACATGAAACAAACACCCTGCGAGTTGTAAATCTTTTTCCTCCAAAACGCTTATCGCTGCACCAAGCGCCGCGCTGACCCGTTGATCCGCTCTATCAACATACAGCAACATGATTCTCAGAAAAGGCACTTGGTTATGTCGAATGGCAAACTCCAGTGGACTGAGCATATTATTTTTTCTAACACACCACTTTCCTGCGCTTGTTTCCTGTAGAAAAGGCAGCGCATATTCTATATTCCCTACACTGGCTGCCAACATCATTGACTTATATTCATCAGGCTGCGCATCTTGTTCTTTAAGACGTTCATTAATTTCTGTTGGTGATTGGCAAAGCAAAATGCCCCAATCTGCTCGAGACAACCCTACGAAAAGCGCCGCTGGATAAGGTGCTGTTTGCGTCATTATTTTTTGATATAAATCATTTTTTTCTACCGTTGACAAGGCATTAACATTGTCAACTAACGCTTTAAATTGTGCATCTGTTCCACCAAAAACAGGATCGGCTACCGCTCTTTGCGGCGTAGTCTGTATTTTCATTAGCATACTGAAAAAACTGTCCACCTCAGACCCCAACAAGCGACTTTTTAATTCTTTATACCGGCATCGCTCTTCTTCACTCATCGTAAAGGCTGACGACAATGCTATCTCTTCTATTTGTTTAACAAACGATCGCGCATCATCAAACTCCGTCTCATGAAGCGATATCTCAGTCAGTGACATTAAATATAAAACACGGTGATGTGGGTCTTCTACTTCAGGCACAGCAGACACTAAACGTGAGAAATATGTTTTCAAACTACGTTGATATGCCACTCTGACGGCGTCTTCTCTACAACACTGCGGCAATCCTTTTTCAAATAACACTGAAAAATAAATTGCAATATGATCTGCAGCGCCTGAATATTGCTTTGATATAAGATGCAGGTACCCTAACAATAAATCCCAATAACGATCTTCTCCTAAACATTCCTTCAGCCATGATAACGCACTCTCTGGCGCTATTTCTTCATCATCACCGGCCATACTTTCTATGAAACTTGAAAAGTCTTCCTGCAACAAACTCACACCTTGCACTGCCCCTGTCACCAACCTTTCATCAGTCTCAAACCGACTACCCCGCATCGTTTCATTAAAAAACACTCGCATCGTATTATAAACAGCGTCACGTTCGCCTTTTGATAAAGCCGCTTGCGCAGCACGATAAAATATCTGCATCACCGTTAAGTTTTTTCTCCAAACATCTTCTTCTGGCACATGATGGCGATAAAACTCGGCGAAGGTTTGCCAATCTTCGGACGTCAGCACATCACCTTCTTCTTTTGCGGCCACTTGAAAAAGACGAAAATAGATTTCCCCATCCCCCACTTCATGTAAAAAAAACAGCGATAAATATCGCGCCATATAGGCTTTTTCAGCAACCGAATTCAGCACGTCATATTTCAACATGAAGGCATTAAAAAGCAGGTCGGTATATACATCGCTTTCTTGGTTATCTTCTGATGTGGATGGCGCAGCATTCATCGTTGATTGCAAACGCACTGCTATCAAATCTAATATCTTTTTGTATTCCGTGGTTTGTGCCATCATTTTTTGATAAACACCGAGTGCAGCATCACTTTCACCTTCTTTTTCTAGCCTGCATCCTGCTTCATATAATTTTCTTAATGGTGCGCGAAGTGTTTCTAGAAGTGTTTCTAATGACATAAAATCCTCTGCTGTAAAGTCTAAAAAATGCTGAAAAATGTTCACATCTCTAATGGATTGCTTCGCTTAACGTAGCAATGACACTTTTCCCCTCCGGGCCATCATTGCGAGCGGCGAAGCAATCCATCTTGGGGAGATGAAAAAAAGCTGTTATTGCGCTTAAGTTGACGCCATTAACCGTCCACATCCCTAAGAGGGATTATTCAAGCACTACGTGCCTAGCAATGACGACCCGGAAAAATAAGTCACGCATGGTAACTCAAAAAAGCAAGAGAGAGATGAAGCAGAAATGAAGAAAATGACGAGCAGGCTTGAATAAAAAATTCATTAAAAACTTATTCTTTCACCACGAGCGGAGAAGACCAACCGTTTGATTGCAGTTTTTTCATTAATTGCTTTCTTTGAATCGGATCATCAATCGGCCCCACCTGCACCAAGTAGCGCGATCCTGTTGAAGTACTTTCTTTAATAACTTGCGGATGAATATGAATAAGTTGATTGGCTTTTCTAGCTGAGCTAAACGCTCGCTGCTGATTGGTAAACGACCCTATCTGAACATATTGCGCCATCGCTCGAGGCGGCGCAGGCGGTGCCAACGGCGCAGCAGTGTCTGCTTCAACAAAGTGTGAGGGTGAGCGCTGATGCACAGCGGGGTGATGCACGGCTCGACGACGCCCACCCACAGCAGGATCTATGGCCTTTACCTCCACCGCTGCCGTCCCTTTGGGGTAAACGCCTAACTTCACTGCCGCTACATAAGATAAGTCAATAATGCGGTCATCGTGGAAAGGCCCACGATCATTGATCTTTACCACCACTGATCTACCATTTTCTAAATTCGTCACACGTGCGTAAGTAGGCAACGGTAAGGTTTTATGCGCCGCTGTCATTTCTAATGTACTAAATCGCTCGCCACTAGAGGTACGACGCTTATGAAAGGCCATGCCATACCATGATGCAATACCCCGCTCACAATAGCCCTGGTTAGTGTCTTGCACATAATAACGCTTACCAAATACGACATAAGAAGCAGGATTACCGCAACGACTTTTGGGCTCTACCTTGGGCACACAAGGTTTTACTTTTGACATATCTACAGGGAAGGGCGGGGCGCAATCACGGCTCTTGTGTCGCGATACCATGCTCGAACACCCTGACAATTGAAAAGCCATGACAATCAGCGCAAACGCAGCAATCAACAAACACAACGACATCCGGGGAGTGGGGACATGCTTCACACCACACGGCTTCTTCATTATGACCTCCTGCGCTGCTCCAACAAATTACTCAATTGAAAAACAGCCATCGCATATAAGGCACTGCTGTTATAGGCCTTGATCACATAAAAATTACGGAACACTAACCAATATTCTGAGCCGTGTTCACCATCTAAGCGTAACAAACCCGCGCGTTTATCCGCTGGGAAAGGCACAACGGGGTAAACGCCATATTGTGCAAACTGCTTAATTGTTTTTATTTTGGCCGCTTTGTCTTCTAGCTGTGCGTATTGACTCCCTTTCATTTTAGCACGCACCGCAATAGGCTGATGGGGCTGCCACCCTTTTTGGTGAAGGTAGTTGCCGACGCTCCCCATCGCATCGACTGGATCATTCAATAAATCAGCCTGTTTGTTGCCATTAAAGTCAACGGCATATTGACGATAACTACTGGGCATAAATTGAGGATATCCTATCGCACCCGCGTAAGACCCACGAAAAACGATGGGATCAACCCCCAACTCACGACTTAATAAAAATAATTGCACCAACTCGCCACGGAAAAAGGCTGCACGCCGTGGGTAATCAAACGCCAGCGTTGACAAGGCATCTAAGGTCGAAAATTCACCCCGATTTTCACCATAATTTGTTTCAATACCAATGATAGCAACGATAACAGAAGCAGGAACCCCATAAATTTGTTGTGCTTCATTCAAAACACGTGTGTGCTGATTCCAAAATGCGGTCCCTTGGCGCACATGTTTATCAGAGACAAATAGCTGTTGGTAAAAATACCAAGGTTTTTTTTCGGCAGGCTTGGCAATCAACTTCAGCACTTTTGCATTAGGCTTAACCTCAGCAAATATTTGCTCTAATTCTTGTCGGCTAAATTGATATTTTTCTACCATGTCTTGAATAAACTGCTGCACGGAAGGGCGCTCACTAAACTGACTCGCCTGCGCACCACCGCAGCACATCATACACATAAAAAAAGACACTGCCAGAATACGTCTTAGCATGGTTTTCTCAAAAAAAGAGTTGAACGGAATATAATATATACTCCTCGAACCTGAAGATACTGATCGCCATGGAAAGCACTGAAAATTTTTTATTTGAAGAACGTTTTTAGGTTGGTGCCATAAAAGGTTTAGAGGGTGCAATTGCACTACAATTGGTGCAATTGGTGCGGTTAGGGGGCGTTGCCATGAAACAAATTTATCCGGAAAGAGAGTCAAAATCACTCGACTGTGCCCCTTCAGACTTACCTAACAAAGCCTTGTTATACTCCCCCAGGTAAAAGGTAAGGGGTGTAACTATGCCAGAGATAGATGAGGTAAGCGTCAGCTTTCGAGAAAAGCCACAATATGACTACATTTATGTGAATCCCGAGAAAAACACAGTTCATGTACTCATGCCTTTGATGAGTGGTGAAACGATTGGCCTGGATAACACCTGCAGAGCCCTCAGTGAATTCAATCAATTCTGGGGGGGCGTGGGTGAGCCAGGTGCCGCAGAGAAGATAGTTATCTCTTACCTGATTGATTTAGAGGCAGACCTTGTCCTGATAGAGAAAATGCTATCCCTGGAAAAATCGGGTGAAGCAAGAGGAACATTGCGTGCTTTGTTGCATCAAAAAGAAAGGCGAAAGCAACAGCTAACGCACTATCAAAAGATACTGCCCCTAACAAAAAAGCATTCAAAAACCGCTGGGTCTAGCGGTGTTATAACAAGCGTCTATCCCAGACTCGCTCAACATTTTTTTGAAGAAAGAACCAATTTTTTTGTGATTCAATTAGCGCCCGCGGTAGAAGATCACTTTACTAAATTCCCCCACCCGCTCTTTAAAGCAAGTCGTGATACAAAAGAAATAATCCCAGAGGAAAGATATCAAGATGGTACACCCGGTATTCGTTACATTTCACCCGGCCCTCACTCGCTAGGTTGTGTCTTCAGAAAAGTGTTTAGCGAAATTAACCCTCCCGTAGAAACAACGCTAAGAGTAAAAATAATTAATGAAGCTTTGGCTAAGCTGGGGATGAATACCGACGAAGCGGTGTTTGATTTTCAGAGCAACTTCGATCTTTTTGTAGAGACACTGGAGCGCACTTTAAATGAAACAATAAAAACACCTGAAAGGTTCAGCATAAAAAATAGTAAGCGTGACCAGAGTGCGATGCGTTATGAAACCTTAACCGCGTTGATCGATGAACCTGCTGATCCTCATCGACAAACTCGCCAAGCGATGCGGGATTGGGCAGACGCGCTGTTAACTGCAACGGTGGAAGACAGCATCTTTCCACAAGAGACCCTGACACAAGATGCCTTTTCAAAAATTGCAACAGATTTCAGATCAACGTCTAGGTCAACTCGCACAGCAGCCAGCGATCGTTTATCCATTCTGACACAATTTTTTCTTGCGCATCTTAATGTGCATTGTCATCTTCATAAAAAAATCCCGCCCAACACTAATTTTGGCGCGCTAGCAGAACAAGATGACGCCTGGTTTGCAGAGTTGCTTGCTGCTACCGTTAAAAATGCAATAGCACAGGGGGAAAATGTCACACTCGCGTTATTACAAGTTATCCAAGAGCACGCAGCTGCATTGCAAATAAGTGGCTCACTTTCTGAAGTGGAATGTAAAGAAATACAGCGTCTGTTTGAAATGAACTACCGTACCGTCAACGAAAGCCTTCACTTTGACGAATTCATATTGTTTTTTCCTGATAAACCGGGTGCTGGTATTTATTATCAAGGGAAAATCAATATCGATTTATGTGCTTACCTAGGCCGTTTATTTTCTGATTTTTCTGACCTTCCTCTCCCCCCTCCTCTTCAAACATCAAAACCATCTCATGCGCCCATGCCGCAGGCAACCGTTAAGATTCATGGTCAAGTCATACTTGATTGGCTAGGCAATTTATTACAACCCTCGGATAAAACAGATCCCTCACCCTTTGTCATGCGCCTGGCGTTGCTTGCTTTACTGTCGCCTGTTTCAGATGGTAAATCTTATGTCTTTGAACAGCTTAATCAACAAGCATTATCCGCATTACTTGAGAATGTAGATTGTAGGTTATTAGCTACCGAGATCGAAAAATACAATGACACCTATTCAGACAGGGAAGCAACTCAACGACTCAACCAATTTGTTAAATTAAAAAATAAAATAAAGTTAACGCGCTTTGATTGCCGCACATTATGGCATTTAACGCTTTATAAAATTGCGCATGAACAGGTTAATATCGGGATAAAAGCAGAAGATCTGCTTGCCTTAGAAGATCCGCAAAGTGATGAAGCATGGCTTGCCCTACTAAAAATTTGTATTAAATCGCTTGTTGATGCTAACGAAGAGCAACCTGAAATCGGCTTAGATAACGCGGGCCATTATTTCTTAAAAACGTCTGATGAGAAACTCTCTCGCAAGATCAGCATGGCCCTTAAGAACTGCAAGGTCATGGCCATCACTCCCTCACTTTTTGCTGATTTAAAAGCTGCTGCCTCCCTTACAACACCGCCTGACTCTCACCCAGTGATTTTATCCACACTTCAGGCTAATTCTCGCTCGGAGTTTTTTTCCCTACTTCCGAGTTTACATCTGGCAGGCGGGGTAGATTATGATCGACCCTCGCCTCAATCCCCGCAATTGCGTGATGGCACTTTCTTCATTTCGGTAAGAGATTATTATGTCGGAAAGGGGATCGAAGGGTACCGCGGTTATACTGCACGTGGTATTCATCTAATTGGCTGCACAAGTGAAACAAACTGGTTTTCCTCAAGCTATAACCAAAGGTTTGGATTATCAAATGATGATGTGGTAGTTACGGGTAATCATGTTATTCCTGCTACACCCTCCGCCAGGCAACATGTTCTGACTGCACTTGAAAATGATTTCGATCTGGCTGGCTTGATAACGGATTTGAATGGGTTATTTGGTGATGCAAGCGCTACTGTGTGCCAGGCTACGCATTTCCAAGTACAGGAAAATAAGCTCTTTCTGTCACTTGACTTCTCTGGCTTGTCAGAAACAGATGCGCGTGCGCTGCGTTGTTTTTTTGGAGATTATGACAACATAATTGCTTTTCGTGACAAAGATGCTGTTTCAGGTAGAAAAATTATTTCTGCAGATATAAGAGGTTATGGCATAACAACGCTGTCACCTCATTCCAACTTTAGAAGAATGCTGTCAGATATTAAAAATTTGTTCCAGGAAATCAATGCAAGAAGGCAGGAATTACAAACTGTCTACCACACCCGTTTTTTTGATGAAGAACCCAGCAGGGAAAGATTTACAAAGGCCGTTTTACAAGCAGGAAAGAGCATTGTTGGCGTACCTTCGACTCTCTTAAATAACTTAAAAGTTGAGAGAAATATGCTTGGTGAAAAATGGGTAAAACAACGCTTCCCTAAATTAGCTGACGCGCTGTGGGGGTCTCAAGCCAACATCATGGGGTGGATGGGTTCGAAATGGTTTCATGAGCGGTGCTTGGCCGTCTATAAGAGATCTCATGAAAGTTGTGCTTTTGATTTTTTAATAAGTCGCCCGAGTGATCCCGTTGCTCGCCGGGTACAGGATATCAAGATGCTTTTTGTCACTTATTATGCTGTCAAACTAAGATCAATCATTTTTGGACTTGATGAAGCCAAGCAAAAAGTGATAGATAAAATCATTATGGAAGCCCACACCCTCGAAGACATAAAAAAGATATTGGATGACGGTGGCAGAGCAACCCTTAACAAAACACGATCGCCTGTGTTGCTACGCATTGTGCAATGCATTATGTTAGCGCTCACATTTCCACTTTCTGTTCCCATCGCAGCGATTTATTTAAGAGTGGAAAAAAACCGAAAAGGCTTGGATGCTTTTCGCTTTTTTGCGCCTGATGGTCAGTTACTGCAAGAAAAAATAGATCGTAAAATTTCAAAAACACCTAAGGGATTCTAAACCGTCAAAGCGATTAGGCTAAAAGGGCAATGACAGCGTAGGCGCTATCGCCAAAAGATTTTTTTTAAATTCTTCTTGAATGCGTGATAACGCCGCGGGCGTATCTCCTCATGCTTACGGTAACTTGCTAATCACATTATCTACTACGAATTGGTAAGCTGCATCGAAGTTCCACTTTAAACCTACAGGAAGTAATGCGTGCATATCTGATTGAAAATCTAAGTGATCCCGTTTCAATTCTAAATTTTTTAAAAATTCATCTCGAGAGAAATGATACTTATCATTCACACAGTATCTTTCAAAAATTTCAAAAACTCTCTTGAGATTCACCAAATCATTTTGGGTTACAAACCATAAATCAAACAAATCCCGACCTTTGCGACGTTGATAAAGTGCTTTAAGCTTAGTAGCCATCAATTCATCAATTTCATAAGTAACAATCTTTGTTTTGCCGCTCCACCAATCTGACTGCACGTCAAATTCTTCTAGACGAAACGGTAAAACCTGAAAATGTTCAGTTGTATTGATTTCAATTTTTAACTTCGCGGACAGTTTATTAATCGCCTCATATTTATAGATCAATTTTGCGCTACGCTCGGTAATCTTCCATTTTGGATCCCCAAGCCATGGATGAAGAACCGCTCTGATGGCATTGATTGTTTGTCCTATAGGTTCAGCACTCTTTTGAACAAAATCAATATCCTCACTATATCTTGATGGTGGTTTCAAAAATAATTTATTCAATGCAGTACCACCACGAAAAACCAAAGCCTCGCTGATACGTGGCTCATTATACAAATCTACTAACGCTCTACTTATTATTAAATCCTGCTCAACTTGAACGGGCGTTTGCCAATCAATATTTTTTCGCCACCTTTGAATAAAAATCTCTGGTATCATAAATCACTCTCAAAATCAGTATTTTCAACAATTTTCCATTTTTTACACCTAGGATGCCCAGCTCTTGATATGTATGGAACAAGCGCGACAAAAGGGCGATTCAAATTTTTTAAATATTCTAAAAGTTTATCGATTATTTTTTGCTTTTTTTCTTCGTCCTCTAGGACATCAATTTTTTCTAAGATAAATCCTAGTCTTTGAATTTGTCCTGCTTCTCCTAAGCGTTCCGCAAGCTCAATTAATTTATTTTCATCGATATTAGGAGCAAGTTCTGATAAGACGGTTGCAATATGACTAATACCGCCAGCTCTATTTGGATACTTGAAGAGATCAATAGCAAGTAGCTCTGGAGTAGCCACTTTTAAATAACCCGTACTCACAACAAAATCCTTGGTCGGTAACCCCTCTAAAGAATTCTTATAGACAAGTTCGATAACCACATCACCAAATTCAAGTGGATGCTTAATACGCTTGTTAGTGATCACCTGAAAGCGAGCTGGTTTTTGGTGGGTGGCGCCATAGAATAACCCTGCACTAAGCAGCCCAACATAATAATCGACTTTTAAATGCTGCATGATAATCGGGACTAACTCTTCTGCTGGAATAGACCCATATGGCTGATGCTCAGGTGGGACAATAACATAGAGCCCCTTCATTGGAGCGATGATTTTATTAGCCTTTTTAAGTCGATATAGACCCGTTTTGGCTGCATTCTCTGAGATATGTAAATCTTGAATGATTTCTCGGAAAGTAAAATGTCTTCTACCGTACATTCTTAGTTTATCTAAGTACTCGGAAAACATATCACGCCCTCTAGGTGTTGAAATTCGTAACCTAAAGAACATTATTGACTTATCCTTTCATTAAGTCAATATTTTTATGCCTGACATGTCCTTTAGGTTACGAATATCAAAACCTGATGAACATAACTCACCCATCAAGGTGCGCAGTATAGTCAATTTAGATGGACTGCTTCGCAACGAAGCAATGACGGGCCGTCAGGGATTAGGCTAAAAGGGCAATGGCAGCGTAGGCGCTATCGCCAACAGATTTTTTTTAAACTCTTCTTGGATGCGTGATAACGCCGCGGGCGTATCTCCTTCAAAGCGCAAAATCAAATAGGGTGAAGTGTTAGACGCGCGAATCAACCCAAATCCATCGGCATATTCTACACGCAAACCATCAATGGTGATTTTTTCACTTTCAGAAAAATGTGCTTCCTGAATAAATTTCTCAATAAATAAAAATTTTTCTTTTTCTGCCATCGGCAATTTTAATTCTGGCGTATTTAAGCTATTGGGTATCGCTGCAAAAAAAGCCTCCGTGCTCAGTGGCTGTTTGTCTAACATAGACACCAACATAGCCGCTGCAAACAACGCATCATCAAACCCATACCAGTTATGGCCAAAAAACAAATGGCCGCTCATTTCACCCGCCACCACCGCTTGCATGGCTTGCATTTTAGATTTAATGTGGCTGTGCCCCGTTTTCCATAACACCGGCTTGCCCCCACACGCTTCAATAAAAGGCTTTAATTGACGCGTGCACTTCACATCGTATAACACAACGCCCCCTGGCACTTGCGGCAACAACGCCTGCGCATAGGCTGCCAACAAACGATCAGGCCAAATAATCGTACCTTGATCGGTGACCACACCAATACGATCACCATCTCCATCAAAAGCAATCCCCAGCGCTGCTTGCTCTTGCTGCACAAGATGAATTAAATCTTGTAAATTTTCAGGCACAGAAGGATCAGGATGATGATCTGGAAAAGTAGGATCAATTTCACAATATAAAGACACCACTTCACAATTCAGTTTTTCCAGCAAGAGGGGCGCCAACTCACTCATCATGCCATGACCAGCATCTAACACTACTTTTTTGCGATTTTTTAGGGGGGTAACACGCGACAAAATAGCCTGAAGATAATCTGACGTAATATCTTGTTTAGTATAGTGGCCTTGACCAAATTGAAATTGCGCTTGTTGAATCCGAACTGCCAAAGCTTGTATGGCTTCTTCTGCTAAAGGCTTACCCGCCATCACCATTTTTAAGCCGTTGTATTCAGGCGCACAATGACTGCCTGTGATCATTACCCCTGCAAAGGTTTTTAAAAAATGGGTTGCAAAATATAAGGCGGGGGTAGGCACTTGCCCCACATCAATAACGTGCATACTCGTTTCAAGCAATCCTGCACACAGCGCACGATTAAACGCAACGCTTGAAAAACGATGATCGTGCCCTATCACCCAGGTTGAAATTTGTTGTTCACGCGCCAAACTCCCTAACGCAAGACCCACACTATAAACGATGTTTTCATTTAATTTATGAGGGACCACACCACGAATATCATAAGCACGAAAAATTTCGGCAGGTAACCTAGTAGGTAAGGTATAAGCAGCCATTACAGTTTACCTGTATGGCCAAATCCACCTTCCCCACGATCAGATTGATCAAACTCAGACACCACAGAAAAAGCCGCTTTGACAACGGGCAAAAAAACCAACTGCGCAATACGATCACCTGGCTGCACGGTGAAGTGATCTTTGCCGCGATTCCAACAAGAAACCAGCAATTGACCTTGATAATCTGAATCTATCAACCCCACCAAATTACCCAATACAATGCCATGTTTGTGCCCCAAGCCTGATCGCGGCAAAATCACAGCACATAACCCTGAGTCTGCAATATGTAATGCAATCCCCGTGGGCAACAACTGTGTTTCCCCCGGCGCTAACTGCAGCGGGCAATCCAGAATCGCTCTTAAATCTAACCCGGCCGAACCGGCTGTTGCATACTGCGGGAGTGGAAACACATCCCCAACACGGGGATCTAAAATTTTGACTTGGATTGGCTTCTTCATAACCCTCCTCTGAATACACCCTGGCGTATTCGCTTAACTTCCATTCCACACATGAACAGCACCAACGATTACCACGCTGGGATAGCTTGCCCGTTAAATAAGCTTTTCGCCTTCGCTTTTACTTCATCAGAATGTAACGCTTCAATTAGTTGTTGCACCTTAGGGTTGGTCGCATCTGATTTTTTTACCACTAACAAATTAGCATAAGGCGCGCTTTTGTCTTCTAAAAAAAGCGCGTCTTGATTGGGCACCAACCCCGCTGGCACGGCATAGTTCGTGTTAATGACCGCCAAGCTGACATCTTCTAAAACACGCGGCAATTCAGCCGCATCCATTTCTTTAATGGTTAATTTTTTTGGATTGCTTTCGATAGATAATACGGTTGCCGTGTCATCGCTCCCTTTTTTCAAGGTAATCAAACCCGCTTTTTGTAGCAAAAATAATGCGCGCGCTTCGTTGGTAGGGTCATTAGGAATAACCACCAAGGCTTTATTGGGTAACGCAGATAACGTTTTTATTTTCTTAGAATAAATGCCCATGGGATAAATAAACGTTTTAGCCACCGCCACCAAAGGATAGTGCCGATGTGAAATCGCGTTTTGCAAATAGGGCGCATGCTGAAACATATTGGCGTCTAGAGATCCTTCGCTCAACGCAGCATTCGGAATAGCATAATCGCTGAACTCGATGATATTCACATGCAAGCCATAACGCTCCTGCGCCACGCTGGCCGCCACTTGCATGAGCGCTGTTTCAGGGCCGGCTATCGTGCCCACCTGCAAGGTATCAGCAGAAGGTTTTTTTTGGCAAGCCGCAAGAAGAAGAAATAAGAAAAAACACAGTATTTTACGCATTTAACGCCTCAATCGTTTAACAAACCCATCTCCTATCAACTGCGCAAATTGTACGAGAAAAATCAATATCGCGATAGTTATCAACATCACCTGCACATCAAAGCGTTGATAGCCATAACGAATGGCTAAATCCCCCAAACCACCTCCGCCGATGGCCCCTGCCATCGCAGAATAACCCACCAAATTGATCACCGTGAGCGTAATGCCTTGAATAATGCCAGGCAGTGCTTCAGGTAATAATACTTTTAAAATCACTTGTCGCTTGCTTGCCCCCATGCTCAGCGAGGCTTCCACTAAACCCGCTGGCACTTCCCGTAATGTTGTTTCTATGACTTTTGCTAAAAACGGAATAGCACACACGGTCAGTGGCACAATGGCCGCTGTCGTACCAATGGATGTACCCGCAAGCAAACGCGTAAAAGGAATTAACGCAATCATTAAAATAATAAAGGGAATAGAGCGTAACCCACTCGCCAACATATTTAAGATGCTATTGAGGGTTGGGTGCACAAAAATTTGTTTCGGTTGGGTGATAAACAACAACACCCCTAACGGCAAGCCAATTAAAGTGGCCAACAACCCCGCACAACACACCATATATAAAGTTTGAAAAAAAGGCGCTATCAATAAATGCCAATCACACATAACCCATCACCTCAACGCGCGCACCTTGTGTCATTAAAAATTGCATCCCCTGTTGAATGTTTTCAGGTGTGCCTTGCACCGTCACATCCATAATACCTAAGGTATCTTCTTTCAGCGTTTCAATATGTGCTTGAAAAATATTAATCTCCAGATTGTGTCGCTGAATCAGCGATGTCATCAGCGGATGTTGTGCACTGCTGCCGGTGAAGTAAATACGCCAAATAGGCGCACTATCACGACTGGCATGAGCGCGCATGATCTTGATTAATTTTTCAGGCAAAGCACGGTGCGACATCGTCGCAACCAATGCTTTGGCTTTTTCAGTTTTTGGTTGGGTAAAGAAAACAGACATCGGCGCACACTCAATAATATGCCCAGCAGATAACAAGGCAACGCGATCACAAATGGCTTTTACCACCTCCATTTCATGCGTAATCATCAAGATGGTAATCCCTAGTTTCTTATTGATATCTTTTAATAATTCTAAAATGGATTGCGTTGTATGTAGATCTAACGCAGAAGTCGCTTCATCGCATAACAACACCGCGGGTTGGCTCGCTAAAGCACGTGCAATTGCCACACGCTGTTTTTGTCCTCCACTGAGTTGATGAGGATAAGCGTCTGTTTTTTGCGATAAATCTGTCAATGCCAACAAAGGCGCGATAGTTTCTTGAATTTTTTTGCGAGGATAATGCAGCAACTCCAAGGGGAGGGCGATGTTATCAAATACATTACGCGAAGACAGCAAATTAAAATGTTGAAAAATCATGCCCATTTGGTGGCGCGCTTTACTTAAATCACGCGCAGATAAAGCAGATAATAGTTGATTATCTACAATCACTTTACCCGTATCGGGACGCTCTAATAAATTTACACAACGAATCAGTGTGCTTTTGCCTGCCCCACTTTGACCAATAACACCAAAAATTTCACCCCGTTTGACGTGTAGGTTCACATCTATCAGCGCTGGCACCTGCCCTGCCTGCGCAGGATAAGTTTTATAAACGTGCTCTAATTTGATCATAGGCCTGCCTGGATCCGCATCATGATGCATTAGATCTCTTTCCAAACGCTACTGCAGCGAGTTTGGAAAGAGGTCTATTTTTCAGCGCCACCACCTGCAACGCACCTTTGTTGAAATAGCGGCACACCCACTTATCTTGATCGGGTATCACCACAGGCGCTTCAATTTTCTCAAGCACCTTGCCTGCCTCATGCAACGCTTCTTGTTGCGAACCACAATTTTGAAAATAATAGGCTTTTACCGTCCACTTTGCTTGCATATCATATAAAACGCCCGTCACCTCATAGCCGCCTGGCGCGTAATTTACGTGGATAAACATCGTTTTTTGAATCACCTCTACGGCAGGGCACGTTTCACCAAATCCAGGCAAGGCAAATAAGGGGGGCGAGAAGCACAACCAAGTTAAAAAATAATATTTTTTCACGACAACACCAACGATTTTGTCACTATCTCATAAACATCTCGCGATAAATCAGATTTATTTTTTATTTTTTCTAAGGCCTCCCGCATCAGCGCTTGACGTTGTTTATCATATTTACGCCAATGCGTTAAAGGCTCTACCAAACGCGCGGCTACTTGCGGATTTAACGTATCTAACGCGATCACCATATCACTTAAAAAGTGATAGCCCTCGCCTGAGGCCGCATGAAAATAATAGTGATTTCCCATGGCAAAAGCCCCTACCAACGCACGCACACGGTTGGGTTTTTTTAAATTAAAATCAGGATGTTGCGCCAATTTTTTTACGCACGTTAACACATCCGGCAGCGGTGATTGCGCTTGCAAACTAAACCACTTGTCTATCACTAAATGATCGTGTTGCCATTGCTGATAAAAATCCTCGATCGCAGCCGCGCGAAAATGACCCTCGTTATTTACAAACGCCGCGAAGGCAGCCAATTGATCGGTCATATTCCCTGCGCGCTCAAATTGATTCAGGCAAGTATCTTGTATGTCTTCATCACCCACTTGCATCAAATAGCCTAAGCAAATATTTTTTAATCGACGCTTGCCCATGTCATCCAGCGAATAAGGCTTAAAATCAAACTCTTCTTGATAGGCCGCAAAGAAAATTTCTCGCAACTGTTTCGCCAATGATGTTTTCAAAAAATCTCTTACATGATGAATGGCTTCTACTTCCACTACCGGCATCAAAGTTGCCAAATAACTTTCTGACGGCAACACCAACATATCTGCCAGCAAGGTTTCTTCCATGGGTTCGGAAAACAAAGCTTCAAATACCAATGCAATTTCTTGAGGAAAAACGAGCGGTTTATTTTTTTTAAAATCTTCCATCAGTTTAAACATTATTTTTGTCATGAGGCGTTGGCCCGCTTCATAACGATTAAACCCATCAACATCATGTTGCATCAACAACAATAAATCTTTATCTTCGTAATCAAAATGTAATTTCACTGGCGCAGAAAAATCACGCAACAAAGAAGGCGTCGGTTTCTTATCTATTTTCGTAAAACAAAAAGTCATTTCTGCTTGTGTAAGCGACACCACCTTGGTTTCTACCGCTTGCGTTTCCCCCTCTAAATAAAGCGGTATCGATTTTCCTTTTTGCGTTAACAACCCTATCGCGATAGGAATATGCATCGGCTGTTTCTCAGTTTGACCTGGCGTAGGCGGGCACATTTGTTTGAAATGCAGATAATATTTTTTAGCGCTTTCATCATACGTTTCACGCACCGTTACTTCTGGCGTACCTGCTTGGCTATACCACAAACGAAATTGCGTTAAATCCGCATGATTTGCCTCTTCCATGCACCTCACAAAATCTTCCGTTGTCACTGCCTGGCCATCATGGCGCTCAAAATAGAGATCCATCCCTTTTCTAAACCCTGCCACACCCAACAACGTTTGCATCATGCGAATTACTTCTGCACCTTTGTTATAAACAGTTGCCGTATAAAAATTATTAATTTCAATATAGGAAGTAGGGCGCACAGGGTGTGCCAACGGACCACTGTCTTCTGCAAACTGCCGTGTTCGCAATACACGCACAGCATCAATGCGCGCCATCGTGGATGAAAAAAGACTACGACTAAATTCTTGATCACGAAAAACCGTGAGCCCTTCTTTCAAAGACAACTGAAACCAATCACGACAAGTGATGCGATTACCTGTCCAATTGTGAAAATATTCATGCCCAATCACACTCGTGATGGCTTCATAATCTTGATCTGTGGCTGTTGTTTTTTTCGCTAACACATATCTATCATTAAAAATATTCAGGCCCTTATTTTCCATGGCGCCCATATTAAAATCACTGACCGCAACAATCATATAGATATCAAGATCATATTCACGGCCATAGTGCACTTCATCCCAACGCATGGCTTTTTTCAGGGAAAATAACGCATGTTCTGCTTTATCTTGATTTCCTTTCTCAACATAAATTTTTAAAGCAACACGCCGACCTGATTGCGTCACAAAACTATCTTCTTTTTCTGCCAAATCTCCCGCAACCAACGCAAACAAATAGCACGGCTTTTTAAAAGGATCTGCCCAGGTTACCCAGTGACGTTCTCCTTTTTCTCCTTTTTTAATAGGGTTCCCGTTTGATAATAAAATCGGATATTTTTTCTTATCTGCTTCAATCGTGGTGGTGTAGCGCGCCATCACATCGGGGCGATCTAAAAAATAAGTCATGCGGCGAAATCCATGCGCCTCACATTGCGTGCAATAATTACCGTTAGATTGATATAAGCCTGAGAGCAAGGTGTTTTCTTGCGGTTTGATGCGCGTCACTATTTCTAAATGAAACGTCTCTGGCGCATCCAGTATCACCAGTTTGTCCGCGCTGACCTCATAAGCCGGCGGTGATAACAACACGTCATCTAACTTAACAGAGACTAACGCCAAATCTTCTCCCGCTAAAATTAAAGCGCTTGAACGCGCTGCTTCTGGGTGACGACGCAACACCATATGTGAAGTTATTTCTGTTACGTCTTCTTGCAGCTGAAAAAACAGATCAACCGTATCAATTAAAAAATCAGGGGCACAATAATCCTTCAAATAAATAGTTTGCGGGGAATGCATGTTTGCTCCATGATAAATAGGTTTTTATTAAAGGCGTTATTTTACCATGCCCGCCTATTTGATGGTAAAATTCTCCTTCTTGTTTTAGGAAAGTTGCCACCATGTCAAATCCACTCTTTGCCACTGCTGCCTATCAAACACTGCTACAAGAGGCCAAAGCGCTGTCTAATCTGTCTTTGCAGGATCTCTTCCAAGCAGACCCACAACATGCACATCGCTGCACATTAGAAGCGGCCGGGCTTTTTTTAGATTACTCAAAAAATTTAATTAACAAAGACGTATTAGCGTTATTGCTAGAACTCACAGAAGAAGTTCGCCTGCCACAGGCCATCGATCAACTCTTTTCAGGCATTAAAATCAACTCGACTGAACATCGTGCTGCCCTGCATGTGGCCCTTCGCCGCCAATCGAAGCAGCCTTTACTGCTGGATGGGGAAGATATCGTGCCGGCCATCGAAGACGCTATAGAAAAAATGACGGCCATTTGCCAGAAAATCCACACTCAAACTTGGCTGGGCTTTACACATAAACCCATCACCGACGTAGTCAATATCGGGATTGGCGGCTCGGATTTAGGCCCAAAAATGGTTGTGCATGCCCTTGCGCCTTATCATAAAAAAATAATCCAAATGCATTTCATCTCAAATATCGATGGCGCACAAATCAGCGATACCCTGGCCACACTCAACCCCGAAACAACGCTTTTTATTATTTCTTCAAAAACATTCACCACCACAGAAACCTTAACCAACGGCCTCACCGCAAAAAAATGGTTGTTTGATCATGGCGCTAAAGAAACGGATCTCCCGCTCCATTTTATTGCTGCCACCAGCAACGCAGACAAAGCCATGCATTTTGGCATTCACCCGCATCACATTTTACCGTTGTGGGAATGGGTAGGGGGGCGCTTTTCGCTGTGGTCCGCCATCGGATTACCCATTGCATTAACCATCGGCATGGATCACTTTTTTGCGCTATTACATGGCGCGCACCAAATGGATCAACATTTTCAAACAGCCCCTTTTGAAAAAAACATGCCTGTCATATTGGCGTTACTTTGCTTCTGGTACACCCAGTTTTTTAATGCGAAAACCCATGCTGTTTTACCTTATGATCACCGCTTACGCTATTTCACTGCGTATTTGCAACAATTAGAAATGGAGAGCAATGGCAAGCGCACACAACGCAATAGTTTAGAAGTCGATTACGCCACGTGCCCCATCCTGTGGGGAGATGTTGGCACCAACGGACAACACGCTTTTCATCAATTGCTGCACCAAGGCACTCACCTCAATCCCATTGATTTTATTGCCGCCATCAACCCCCATCATGCCTACGCTCACCAACATCAGCAGTTGTTAGCACATTGCTTAGCACAATCACAGGCGCTCTTTGCGGGGTGTACCCTTGAAGCCGCCGAAAAAAAGCTGCATGCCAAAAGATTATCTGAAAAAGAAATTGCGCGCCTGGCACCACACTTAACCATGCCAGGGAATCGACCACACAATTTGATATTAATGCCCAAACTCACACCCACGCACTTAGGTGCGCTCATCGCACTGTATGAACACAAAGTGTTTGTTCTCGGCACGCTTTGGAATATCAACTCGTTTGATCAATGGGGTGTCGAACTCGGCAAAGAACTTGCCCATACTTTTTTAGCCACATTGCAGGGCCAAACAGCCGTCGGCACGGCCAATGCTTTGGCAGAAGTAATTACGTATTACCATCGGCAAAAAGAATAGACTTCTTGCCGAATGCATGATGCACTCGGCAAGAAGGGTTGAAGCGGGGATTACTGCCCATCGACAAAAGAAGGCCCATCTAACTCTGCACCTGCATCCATACCACCCAGATCAGAAGCATCGGCCAAGGTCATGCCATCATTGCTGTCGCCATCCATTCCCATCCCTACTGCATCTGCAGGTAGGCCAGCATCTTCTGCTGCTGCCGACATAGCGCTCGCACTCGCACCGCTCATCGGCGCAGCAAAAGAAAGCATGGGCAAGCTAAAACCTGCTGCAACCAACGCAACCAACATCATTTTTTTCATCGAAGTGTCCTCATAGGATAGATAAAAAGTAGATCATTTCTACAGGTGATCTTATCGATGGTATCGGCTTTTATCAGGGGGTGCAATGACGTAAGTAGTCAACCAAACAAGCGCGAAAACAAAAAGTAAAATCCGATGGTTAACGCGCACGCCGCTGGCAAGGTGAAAATCCACGACATAATAATATTGCGCACAACTGCTAAATTTAATGCGCCAATACCGCGCGCCAACCCCACCCCCAGCACTGCCCCCACCAATGTTTGTGTTGCAGAAACAGGGATGCCCGTGCTCGTAGAAACAATCACCGTGATAGCCGCAGCCAGTGTCGCCGCAAATGCACGGCTAGGCGTTAAAGCGGTGATGCCCGTTCCCACGGTTGCAATCACTTTTTTGCCATAGATAAATAATCCCAGCAAAATACCGCAGCAACCCAAGGCCACCAATTTATTTTGAATAAACAGCGCCATATGCAAAGGACGCACTTGCTCAACCGTGTGCACAATGGCAGATAACGGCCCAATCGCAATGGCAACGTCATTAGAGCCATGTGCAAACACCATGGCACACGCTGTAAATGCCATTAAAATCGCAAACATTTTTTCAATATTGACGAAACGATCCGCTTTTTCTGCTTCAAAATCAAAGCGCACCCGATGAATCAATGTCTTGCCTAACGACAACAGCAACAGGCCTGTCGCGAGCACAATCAGCCAAGCACCCCAAGTTGTTATCGGCACATGGAAATGTTTCAACCCCTTCAACAGGGTCATATCACCTAAAATCAGCCCGACCAAGAAAAAATAAAGCGGAAGATAGCGAAAAGCACGATTCAGTGGGTTATCTGTGTCAAAAATCAAGCGCTGCACACTGCCAAAAAGCATATAGGCAAAAACACCCGACAAGGTTGGCGAACAAACCCAACTGATAGCAATATAAGAAACTTGCTGCCAATGGATTGCGTGCACGCCCAAAATAATAGCGCCAAACCCCACAATGGAGCCCACAATCGCATTGGTAATAGAAACCGGCAACCCTAAAACACTGGCAGCTAACATCCAGAGGGTGCTACCTGCTAATGCAGAGAGCATGCCATGCACAAATACCGCGGGATGATCAGCAAAAGAAGACATGTCGATGATGCCACTTTGCAACGTATGCGTCACACCATGACTGCCTAAGAAGGCACCTGCAAACTCAAATATAATGGCAATGAGCATCGCCTGCCGCACACTCACGGCTTTAGACCCCATGGTGGTGCTCATAATGTTGGCCAGATCATTGGCACCAACACTAAACGCCATGGCCAAGCTCAGCAAGCCTGCGATAAGAACGTAGGTAAACCCATACTCCATAAGCGGACGATTTTTGAAGGTAAAATCAGGTAGGCATGATAACAAAAATGCCAAGGAACTTCATTAAGGGCACCTCTAAAAATACTCATTTATTTCTGTATAAACTCTGCTTTTAAAATTTCATCCGCCTTGCCCTGAAGAAAAAGAGTATTTTTAGAGGCGCCTAACTATGCGCTAACAGAAGCTGTAGCTGCCCACCAATTCGATGGGATAAGTCAGCAATTTCCCCCGTCCACTCAATAATTTTATATAAAAAGATGACATCCACAGGGGGAATAGTTTGCTCTATTTGAAATAAACGCTGCCTTACCGCAATTTGCATCAAGTCAGTTTCTCGCTCGATTTTATCAAGCTCGGTAATCATTTCTTCTACACGACTGACTTCTTTGCCACGAAAACCCACTTCTAATAGCTCATCTAACTCATTAATTGTTTTTTGCGCCTGCTCGCCTGCCTCTAAGCAGCGGCGTAAAAACAGCAGGAAATCCGCAGCAATGGCCGCTGGAATTGCCATTTTTCGCCCGATCACAACACCGGCAATGTCTTTTGCCTTGTTTGCGATCCCATCTTGCATAGATAATAGCTGCAACAAATCAGAACGAGAAACCGGTAAAAATAAGCTTTTTGGTAAGTGAACCCGTAAATCTTTTTTGATGGTATCTGCTCTGCTCTCCAGCGTAATAATCAACTGGTGATAATCTTCTGCCGCCTGCCAATTTTCATTGATTACTTTTTCAAAGAAAGGTAATAATTCGCGAGCGCACTGAATCACCGTATCGATATGCGTTTCTAGCGGTTTGATAGGGGAGTGCCCAAAAATATTAATGATGCGTGTCAAAGCCATAAGCGTTATTTTTTAATTAATTTCAAAAAGTATAGCAAATTGTATGTCGATGGAGAGCATAAGCGTGTTTAACAAACTCTTTTCTGTATGCCGTGGTATCTTCGCGCTTTTCCTTTACACCTTCAATCTTTTTTTCTGGGGCATGATTTTACTATTATTGAGCTTATTGTGGGCTATCATACCCTGGTCGCGCTGGCGCACCCTGTTTAACACGTTAATGAATAACTACCCCGCCAAATACTGGGTAGATTGTAACTGGCTTATCGCTAAATTCTGCTTGCCTACCCGCTGGGAGATAGATGACGTCTCTGAACTCAACCCTCAAGGTTGGTATCTTGTGCTCGCCAATCATCAATCTTGGCTAGATATTATCGTCTTAGGCATCGCACTCAATCGAAAAATTCCCATATTAAAATTTTTCATGAAAAAACAATTGATTTGGGTCCCTTTTCTAGGTCTTTGCTGTTATGCATTGGGCTTCCCTTTCATGGGTCGATATAGCAAAGACTATTTAAAAAAGCACCCCGAAAAAAAAGGCAAAGACATCGCCTCTACACGCAAAGCTTGCGAAAAATTTAAAAACATTCCCACGAGCATTATTAATTTTTGTGAAGGCACTCGTGCCACACCAGAAAAGCAAGCGCGGCAAGCCTCTCCGTTTTTGCACCTCCTCAAACCCAAAGCAGGCGGTTCTGCCTTTGTATTGTCGATGATGGGGGAATATCTACATCAGTTGTTGGATGTCACCATCATCTACCCACAAGGGCGCATCAGCTTCTGGCAATATTTTTGCGGTCAAGTCGAAAGCATCGTTGTCAAAATACGCTTATTGCCCATTCAACCGGAGTTGATAGGCGATTATGAAAATGACACTCAATTCCGTCGTGATTTTCAAAAATGGCTCAATGAATTATGGCATGCCAAAGACGCTGTCATCACACAAACCTTGAATACGCCCACACACGGCAGCACTTTCAAATCTGAAAAATAAGGGAATGGCCATAACTGTTTATGGCATTTTACCTTCAAGTACTTCTAACGTTCTGATGTTAACTAAAATCTCATCATCGCCATAAAAAGCGTGGAAATGAGGTGGCGCATTTTCTTCATTTCAAAATTTCATGATCCCAATTCAAGTGACTGCTATGGGTTTTCCAAACTTAACAATCCATTCTTATCATCATAAGCGAATATCTCTGCATAACGACCCCACTCAATGATCACCTTCAGCACACGCTCTGCTTCTTCTTCGCTGAGAAAATCTTCTAGCTCAGCAAGAAAACGCTCTTTTCGCGCATGATGACCTGGACGTTCATCCAACACCCAGCGTATCCGTTTTGCAAAAGGAATGTATTTAATTAGATGGCGTGCAAAAATTTTCTTCCTTTCTAAAATATCTGATTCTGCAAAAAGCTTGCCTGCTAACGTTAACTCTACTTCACCATTCACAATTTGTGAAAAACGAAATATTTCCGCTAACTCAATCAAAGGAAACAAATCATCAATATTTAAATGCAGCGCTTCAGCCAACTCAGCCAAGCCAACACGCCCTTGATATTCTGGGCTGTGAATGATTTCAATTAACCCGCTTAACTCTGAAATATTCACATCCGGCAAACGATGCGCTAAATCAATGGGTTTAAAGCGTTCGTGATCCGCCCCTTTTCTTGCATGCGGCATGCTGAGCATTAACCCATAAATTTCATCTACTATTTTTCGATAAGGTACATCTTGATCATTGCGCGGATGCTCTAAATTTACAGGTAAATCTGCCAAAATAGTGCCGGGGTCACTGTCAAAAATGATAATGCGATCCGCCAGCAAAACGGCTTCTTCAATATTGTGTGTCACAAAAATAATGCCATTTGTATTCGTCTTTTTTTCTTGCCATAAATCTAATAAATCAGTTCTTAAGTTGTCTGCTGTTAACACATCTAACGCTGAAAAAGGTTCATCCATCAGCAACACATCGGGATTAATCACCAAGGCACGTGCAAACCCCACGCGTTGACGCATCCCACCAGATAATTCACGCGGATAAGCTGATTCAAATCCATCAAGCCCAATAATATCGATGGCTTTTAAAGCACGCGCGCGTCTTTCTTCTTTACCAATGCCTAATGCTTCTAAACCCAGTTCTACATTTTCTAACACAGACAACCAAGGTAATAACGCAAAATTTTGAAATACCATGGCCATGCCATACACAGGGCCACGAATATGTTTTTCTCGATACCACGCCTGCCCTGATGAAGGTGTTATTAAGCCGGCAATAATTCTCAATAATGTTGACTTTCCTGAACCCGACTTTCCTAAAAGCGCTACAATCTCGCCTTCATGCAATTTGAAGTTCACGCTATCTAACACCAACAAATCTTGATGTTCTGCTTTTTTAAAAGATTTGCTGATGGCTTGTAGCTCTATGATCACGGGGCGGGATACAGTCATGATTACCCTTCTAAAGAATAACGATTCATCGCGAGAATATATAATTTTCGCCAAACAAATCTATTTAAAAACAACACATAAAAACACATCACACTCATCCCTAATACAATAAAAGGAAAATTGCCGGCTTTTGAATATTGCGTAATATACGCACCTAAGCCTGTGGCATGTAATGTCACACTCCCCCAAGAAGCCACTTCAGCCACAATACTGGTGTTCCAAGCGCCCCCTGCTGCAGTGATGGCGCCTGTCACATAATAAGGAAAAATGCCGGGTAAAATGAGTTTTCGCCACCACAACCAACCTTTCACACCAAAATTGTCAGTGGCTTGTTTAAGATCTTTAGGAATAGCAGCAGCACCTGCAATGACATTAAACAAGATATACCACTGTGTCCCTAAAATCATGAGTGGTGTCACCCAAACTTCTACATTTAAATGAAAAAAAACGATCGCTGATACGACGATTGGAAACAACAAATTAGCAGGAAAGGCCGCCAGCAGCTGCACTAAAGGCTGCGCCATTTCCGCCACCTTCGGTCTTAACCCAATCCAGACACCAATAGGCACCCAAATCAATGAGCTAACAATCAATACAGCTAACACGCGCAACGCCGTCATAAGTCCCAGAAAAATAACATGCTGCAATGCACCAAACGAAACAGTTGTAAAAATAAATCTCGCTAATATAGCTAACGAAAAAATCAATAATAGGCCTATAAACCCTTGCCACAACATTTCTTGGTAAGGTTTGGTTTGCACCTCCATCAGCTGATATTGCGCTGGCTTTTCTCTTAAAAATTTTAAATTGACAATCATGTCAGCGATGCTTTCCCACAAAAAACCGATGTAACGAATTAAGCGCGTCTTTTGTAAAATGGCCGTCACTAAAGAAAAATGGCTGCCTTCTCTGGCGCTAGCATCCACTCGAAATTTCTCTGCCCAATGAATCAGCGGACGAAAAAATAATTGATCGTAAATCAGAATCACTATCATCATTGTGAGAATGACATAAGCCACTGCTTGCAAGTCAGCCGCTTTAATCGCCAGCGCAATATAAGAACCTAGCCCAGGCAACATGATCGTTTGGTCCGCCACCGTCACACTTTCTGAGACTGTTAAAAAAAACCAACTGGCTGACATCGACATCATCATGTTCCACAGCAAGCCTGGCGTTGCAAACGGCACTTCTATCCGCCAAAAGCGCTGCCATGCAGATAAGTGAAACATATAAGAGGCCTCTTTTAATTCGCCAGGCACCGTACGTAAACTCTGATAAAAGCTCAGCGCCATATTCCAGGCTTGCGAAGTGAAAATGGCAAAAATAGCTGCACATTCTGGCCCCAACAAACTCCCTGGGAATAAACGAATAAACCCCACAATCGCAATAGACAACATGCCGATGACAGGCAAAGACTGCATGATATCGATAAACGGAATAATAATTTGTTCGGCACGACGACTTTTCGCAGCCCACGTTGCAAACACAAAGGTAAACACCAAAGAAAGCAACAACGCTACCACCATGCGCAAAAAAGTTTGTAGCGCATACCGAGGCAAATGGTGTGGATCTAATGAAAGCGATAACGGATAGCCGACTTGATAAGGCAGGGCCATTTGTTTAACCGCCCACGCCAATAATACAAACACCGCCAAAATCAGACACAGGGCCAACACATCCCAAAAATTAGGGTAGGTCAGGGTTCTACTGCCTGTGAAAATCTTGATTCGAAAATCTTGCATGTGAGGTGAATTTTGATGGATAAAATATTTCGCCATCATAGGGAAATTCACTATAAAAGTCGACTTATGCGTTTGACTTATAAGGAAAAATAGTGGCTATCGCTATCATACTTTACTTACTTTAAAATAGGGCCTTCGTTCCCTCTCAAAAGGAATGCCTCATGAAGTTCACCGTCTTGCGCGAAGCCCTCTTAAAGCCCTTAACACTGGTTGCTGGCGCCGTTGAAAAACGTCATACCTTGCCTATTTTGTCGCATATCCTCATCACCCTTGAAAATCAAAAATGCACGCTAACGGGCACTGACTTAGAAGTAGAATTAACCGGCAGCCTCACCTTAGAACAAACTGCGCAAGACGGCAGCATGACGGTGCCAGCACGTAAATTACTGGATATTTGCCGCGCATTACCCGAAGGCGGAAATATAGAATTTATCCATGAAAATCAAAGACTTACAATAAAATCCGGTCGTACTAAATTCAATTTAGCCACCTTGCCTGCAGCAGAATTCCCCCATGTAGAAACCACGCTGCCAGAACAAGAAATATGCATTAATTCGATTGAATTTCAAACACTGTTCAAACAAACTCATTTTGCCATGGCCTCCCAAGATGTCCGTTATTTTCTAAACGGGGCACTACTAGAAATGGGGGGGGATGGCATGAAGGTGATCGCCACCGACGGCCACCGTTTGGCCATTAGTCAAACCCTTCAGACAAACAGCTTGCTTTCTGCAACCCAAGCCATTATCCCTCGCAAAGGGGTGATGGAAATGTTGCGCCTATTTCAAGCAGAAGATGAAACCCTATCTGTCTATTTTGGCCATCATTTCCTCAAAATTACTTCTGGAGAAGCGACGTTTATTACCAAGCTGATCGATGGCCGCTACCCTGACTACCGCAAAGTGATTCCACGTCCTTCTGAAAAATTTCTATTGGTAGAAAAAACACTTTTCCAACAAGCACTTGGCTGTATCGCCATTGTCACGACGGACAAATACCGTGGCGTTCGTGTTCAAATTCGACCTAATCTACTGCGCTTGCTAACGCGTAATCCAGAGCAAGAAGAAGCAGAGCAAGAAATCTCACTTCATGAGCAAACCGCCGACGAGCTCGACATTGGGTTTAATGTTACTTATTTGCAAGACGCCCTCAATGCCATTGAAAGCGAGCAAATCAAACTGACCTTCTCTGACGCAGATAGCGGCGTCGTATTAGAAAGCGCAGAGGGCAAAGGCGGTCGTTATGTCGTGATGCCTATGCGGTTATGATGCTCACTCAGCTTAAAATTTCGCATTTTCGTAATTTCGAAGCCCTACATTACACGCCTGAACCACGTATTAATCTAATTTATGGCCCCAATGGCGCTGGCAAAACAAATTTACTCGAAGCCATTTACCACCTAGGCACAGGAAAGTCTTTTCGCACCACGTTATCTAGCCGCGCCATCCAATATGGAGCAGAAACTTGCCATATTCATGGCATCATCCAGCAAAAACAAGGATTCTCTTTAACTATTGGCATTCAACGACATCGCACCCAAACAACCAATCTGTATGTTAACCAGCAAGCGGTCAGCGCGAGCCACTTAGCGGCAACCCTATCGCTACGCTTAATTAACCCAGACAGCTTTCATTTGTTGAATGGCGGCCCTAAACATCGCCGCCAGCTCCTTAACTGGGGAGTGTTCCACGTGGAACCTCTTTTCTGGGAAACCTGGCGCCAAACGAATCGCATCATTAAACAACGCAACGCGGCCCTTAAAAAAGGACAACGTGCGCAAGTACGCACATGGGACACACAACTCGACTTACAAGCACAACAGCTACTTCAGATGTACCAAGCCTATTACCACTACTTTGAGCCTCTCTTCTATGAAGTACTGGGTCTATTCTTACCTAACATGCCGGTCACGCTAAAATATTACCCGGGCTGGAATACGCAAACACCCCTTCTCGCTTTATTAGAGGCCAATTACGCTAAAGACCAAGCCTTTGCCAGGACGCACATTGGACCTCACCGTGCTGACCTGAGAATCCGCATAAAAACCGTCCCTGCTAAAGATGTCTTATCACGGGGGCAACAAAAGCTGGTCGTCTGCGCCTTATTGCTGGCGCAAGGCATACTTCTAAAACGCCACCTAGACATACAATGTATCTACCTTTTAGATGACCTGGCTTCAGAGCTGGATGAGGCCAACCTCAAACGAATCTGCCAACTTTTAGAAGAAATCGATGCGCAAGTCTTTGTAACTGCCGTTGACAACCGGCTTGCCGATGCGCTTTTCCCCAACAAGACAATCAAGTTGTTCCACGTGGAACAAGCCCTCAAAATACCCGCTTTAGCACTGTAATTTTTATCAAAATACTCAACAAAACACCGTAAAATACGGTATAATAAGCGTTTTTTACAATAAGATTCTGAAGGGGTGACATGAACGAAAACACAGAAACCTACGACTCATCGAATATTAAAGTCCTCAAAGGCTTAGATGCCGTCAGAAAACGACCTGGCATGTATATTGGTGACACAGATGATGGCACCGGCCTTCATCATATGGTTTTTGAAGTGGTTGATAATGCCATCGATGAAGCACTGGCAGGTCATTGCAATGCAATATGGGTCACCATTCACGCAGACAATGATGTCAGCGTAAAAGACAATGGTCGCGGCATCCCTGTTGATATCCATGCTGAAGAAAATCGCTCCGCTGCTGAAGTCATTATGACCATATTGCATGCAGGTGGTAAGTTCGACAACAACTCCTATAAAGTATCCGGCGGCTTACATGGTGTAGGGGTTTCTGTTGTGAATGCCTTGTCTGATGAGCTTTACTTAAAGGTTTTTCGTGGCGGCAAGGCGCACGAGCAAACTTATAACCTCGGCACCCCCTTAGCACCCCTCAAAGTCACAGGAGAAACAACGGAAACAGGCACACAAGTTCGTTTTATCCCCAGCCCCACTATTTTTTCAAACATTTGTTTTCATTATGATATTCTGGCAAAACGTTTGCGTGAGTTATCTTTTCTCAACTCTGGTGTTTGCATTCACTTGCATGACGAGCGCACAGGCAAACGCGATCTTTTCAAATACGAAGGTGGTATTCGTGCCTTTGTTGAACATCTGAACAAAAACAAAACAATCGTTAACCCTACCATTGTTTACTTCACGCAAGAAAAAGAGGGTTTAATTGTAGAAGTCGCCATGCAGTGGAATGATGGTTTCCAAGAAAATATTTTTTGTTACACCAACAATATCCCTCAGCGTGATGGCGGCACACACTTAGCAGGTTTCCGCGCAGCACTCACCCGCACACTGAATAATTACATTGATGCAGAAGGGCTTGCCAAAAAATTTAAAGTGGAGACCACGGGCGATGATGCAAGAGAAGGATTAACCGCTGTTTTATCTGTGAAAGTGCCTGATCCAAAATTCTCATCACAAACCAAAGACAAGTTAGTGTCTTCCGAAGTAAAACCTATCGTGGAATCTACCTTAGCAGAAAAATTAGAAGAATTTTTATTAGAAAAACCGCAAGAAGCGAAAGCCATTGTAGCAAAAATCATTGATGCGGCTCGCGCACGAGAAGCAGCACGCAAAGCACGTGAAATGACACGACGCAAAAGTGCATTAGACATTGCGGGCTTGCCTGGCAAGTTAGCCGATTGCCAAGAACGTGATCCTGCTTTATCTGAATTATATTTAGTGGAAGGGGAGTCTGCTGGCGGCTCTGCAAAACAAGGCAGAAACCGTAAAAACCAAGCCATTTTGCCGCTCAAAGGTAAAATTCTCAATGTTGAAAAAGCACGCTTTGACAAAATGCTTGGCTCTGCTGAAATTGGCACGCTCATTACAGCATTAGGTTGTGGTATTGGTCGTGAAGAATATGATTTAGCAAAATTACGTTATCACCGCATCATCATCATGACAGATGCGGATGTAGACGGCTCACACATTCGCACCTTATTGCTGACTTTCTTTTATCGTCAATATCCTGATCTCGTAGAGCGCGGTTACATTTATATCGCGCAGCCCCCTTTGTATAAAGTGAAACGCGGCAAGCAAGAGCAATATATTAAAGATGAAGAAGGGTTACATCATTACTTAATTGATTTAGCGCTGGATGAAACCGCTTTATTCAGCCACGAAGGCGCAACAGCGTTAACGGGCGAACCCCTAAAGTTAATTGCGAAGAGCCATCAAACGGTTATGAGCACCATTGCAAGACTGTCTCGCCGTTATCCTAGCGTTTTGCTTGAAGAAATGATTTATTTACCCGCCTTAACGCCTGAACAACTTGCTGACAAGGCTGCGAGCACGGTCTGGTTAGATGAATTACAAGCGCACTTAAACAGCCTTCACTTACCAGGCACCACTTATCACTTGAGCTTGCAAGACGATCTGGCCTCGTCGCACCAAGCTATTTGTGCCATCGCTAACATACATAATGTGGAACACACCTATCTTTTCACGCGTGATTTCTTTGCATCACAAGAATATCGCTCCTTGATTGAGTTAGGGAAAAAATTAAAAAATATCGTCACCCAAACCAGCTTCTTAAAAAAAGGCGACAAAACTATCCCGATTACTCACTTTAAATCTGCATTGACATGGTTAATTGAAGACTCGAAAAAAGGCTTGACGGTGCAACGCTATAAAGGCTTGGGTGAAATGAACCCTGAACAATTGTGGGAAACCACCATGGATCCGCAAACTCGCCGCATGCTACAAGTCACCATCGAAGACGCGGTGGCAGCCGAACAAATGTTTACAACTTTAATGGGTGATCAGGTTGATCCTCGCCGCAGCTTTATCGAGGAAAATGCTTTATCTGTTGAAAATCTGGATATTTAACTCCGAGGCAACTGATGAAACGAGTTAGCGCGAGAAAAACAGTGGCTCTAGACAAAGAAGAGCAAGACATCCTAACTTCTTTTGAGCGCGGCGAGTGGAAAAGCCTCTCCAACCTAACAAAAGAAAAAGCACTCGCTAAAAAAGCAGCGTCTAATTATTTAAGAAAAGATATTCGAATCAATATCAGGCTTTCTAGCAGCGACCTTAAACGAATCAAGCAAAAAGCGGCCTTTGAAGGATTGCCCTATCAAACACTTATAGCAAGTATTTTACATAAATACGCTTCTGGGCACCCAGAAACCTGACGCTATCGCTACTAAATATCCACGGTATGAAAATTTAGACTTAAGTGATCGTTTGTTATTTACGTACTTGAGCTCTTCCTACTTGACTGTGTATCATACAGCACTTTCCACTACACCCTTAAAGCCCCATGCCTGAATTCATTTATACGATGCATCGCGTCGGCAAAGTTGTCCCGCCGAAACGCGAAATTCTCAAAGATATTTCTCTTTCTTTTTACTATGGCGCCAAAATTGGTGTGTTAGGTTTAAATGGCTCCGGCAAATCAACACTGCTTCGCATCATGGCAGGCTTAGACAACGACTATGTAGGTGAAGCACGTCCTAGCGCTGGAATTAAAATAGGTTACCTCTCTCAAGAACCCCAGTTAGATCCGCATAAAAACGTAAAAGAAAATTTAGAAGAAGGGGTACACAACATCAAAGCCTTGCTCGATCGCTATAACGACATCAGCATGAAATTTGGTGAGCCGATGGAAGACGACGAGATGAATCGTCTCTTAGAAGAACAAGGCGAATTACAAAGCCAAATTGATGCTGCAAATGGCTGGGAATTAGAGCGCATGATTGAGTTAGCAGCCGATGCATTACGATTACCGCCTTATGAAGCTGACGTCACCACCCTGTCGGGCGGTGAGAAGCGTCGCGTCGCGCTGGCGCGCTTGCTCTTATCCAAACCAGATATCTTGTTGCTCGACGAACCCACCAACCACTTAGACGCTGAAAGCATTGCTTGGTTAGAGCAGTTTCTAAAACAATATGAAGGCACCGTGGTTGCCGTCACACATGATCGTTACTTCTTAGATAATGTGGCTGGCTGG